>Ga0207684_10000651_pt1 | contig 41153 bp, 32 predicted proteins | sample KBSK5501metaG_FD_184342 | JGI IMG/M metagenome (GOLD analysis project Ga0207684, IMG submission 184342) | Corn, switchgrass and miscanthus rhizosphere microbial communities from Kellogg Biological Station, Michigan, USA - KBS K5-50-1 metaG... | ecosystem: Host-associated > Plants > Roots >... | reverse complement strand
TTGAACGGCCTGCTCAACCAGCATGTGAAAGAGCGCCTCCTTGCTAGCAAAGTAGCGATAGGCCAGCCCCTGACTGACCCTGGCCTCAGCGGCCACGTCAGCCATAGTAGCCGCCAGGCCTTTTCGAGCAAAGACCTTCCTGGCAGCATCCAGGATCTTCGCACGTTGCTCTTCGCGAATACGTTGATTCGCTTCTTCTGTTCGAGGCATTACAACATTCCTTTTTAAGTGAATGAATGATTCATTCATTCATAATTATACCTGCTCGGTTCATGATTGTCAAGTGCTTTATTGTGGAAAGCCATTGAAAAAACAAAACAACTGAGAGGAGAGAGAGAACATGGTCAATAGTGAATATCTTTCTTTCCTCTCCATTATCTAAGCATTACCCGCGAAGGGGTGAAGGACCAACCATCGCCACGCTCCACTAATTGTCCGTAGAACAGCAGATAGCGTTCATTCGCCACCTGCGGATCATACCGTAACAAGGTCAGCGAAGTCTGGCTCTCACCCTCGATTGAAATGGCTGGTGGTTGTACTGGCATTCTGCCTCTCCAGTCTGTTCCTTGCTTGTTGTAAATTTTGGTTGTCATTCCTCTCGACCTTCTTCCTCCATGGGCACCTCTTGATTGAGTCGGCTGAGAAGGTCGAGAAGCTGCCGGCGTTGTTGTGTGTCAAGTGGTGCAACGAGATCTTCACCCAGTTCCATCTGCAGGCTACGGACCTGCTCGAACTGGGTTAGCGCCTTCTCGGTGAGTGCAAGCAGTGTTGCGCGCCGGTCAATCGGGTCCGGCAAGCGAGCCAGGAGCCCCTCGCGTTCAAGTGCGTCGACCAGGGTGGTGACGGTGCGGGCGGTAATCCCCAGGTCCTCGGCCAGGTCTCCCATGCGCAGACGTCCCACTTCTTCTACGGCCATCAACAGGCGCAGGCGTGGGCCAGAGAGCTTGACCCCGCCTTTCTGCCTGCTTAAGCGTGCGTTAAAGACCCGCTGGATGCGATGTGAGGTCGCGATCAAGGTCATCACGACCTCGGATGCGGTCGGCATCCGTTCAGCATCCTGAATCTGCTGTACCTGATGGGAATCTTCGGATGCCATCATCATGTGCTTTCCTTTCCTCTTGACAGACGAACAATTATTAGGTATACTCATAGTGAGAAAGCTCACTATTACATTTCGGTTTATGTACATTCGTAGTAATTGTACACTCTCAGAAGCCCTTTGACAAGAGGGAATGAGAAGCGCACACAGAAAGGAAGGTTAAAGCTATGACCTACCGCAATCCTCCTCTTCTGGCCGATAGGCTGGAGCAATCCTCCAGCAAGACGTCGGCACTGCCACACAACCGTGCGAACCAGGAAAACATCGCTCACGACGAGCAAGGGGAAGCCATACAAACAGAGGTCAACGCTCCAGGAAAGGGTTTCTTGATCAATCGAAACTTCGCCTGGCTTGCCAGCGGGCAGGCCATCTCGAATCTGGGAGATTTTGTCTATAGTACCATGCTGCTCATCTGGGTCTTCACGCTCACCGGAGGTACACCCTCAATTTTCCTAAAGTCCCTCTGCTACTTTACTCTCGCCGCCGCAGCGAGTTATGAATGGAAGTCAGACTTCAAGACTTGTGAATGAGAAGCGTTCTAGAGTACACTGAAGAAACAAAACAGCATGCGCAGAAGAACGCAATTGTTGTGTTAAAGAATTAGCGCTCAAAATGAGCGCTATTTGAGCGGTATTTGATAATTGATAGAAAAATAAGAAATAGTTTCGGGTGAATTGTAGAATCAATCGAAACTCCTAAGACAAACAAAAGGAGAGAGAAATGCTTGCGCTTGTGAATACCCCGTCAGCCCCAATACCAGTCGAACTCAACGAAGTTCCCGAACCCGTGCCTATGCCCGAAGAAGCAGTCGTGGAAGTCCACGCATTTTCCTTAAATCGTGGAGAGCTGGCCTTACTCGCTTTTAGACCCGAAGGGTGGCGACCCGGCCAGGATATTGCCGGTGTCGTAGTACAACCTGCTGCAGATGGCAGTGGCCCGGCGAAAGGAACAAGTGTTGTAGCGCTTGTTGACGGTGCTGGTTGGTCACAGCGGGTTGCTGCACCTACTGCACGCATGGCCGCAATACCTGACAATGTCAGCTTTGCCAGTGCTGCGACCCTTCCCGTCGCTGGATTAACGGCGCTGCGAACCCTGCGCCAGGGTGGCTCGTTGCTGGGGCAGCGGGTACTCATAACAGGTGCCGCTGGTGGTGTCGGAAGCTTTGCAGTGCAACTGGCAGCGCTGGCCGGTGCGGAGGTAACAGGAGTAGCCAGTCATCCCGATCGTGCTGTCGGTTTATCTGAACTGGGAGCGACTGCGGTTGTCACAAAAATACAAGAAGCAGAAGGATTGTTTGACCTGATTTTAGAGTCGGCCGGCGGAGCCTCACTCGCCGGGGCAATCAGCAAAGTGGCTCCCGGTGGCACCATCGTCGTGTTTGGCATGTCTTCGAGGGAAGAAACAACTATCAGTTTTCCCAACTTCGCCGGGCATGCCGGCGCGCGTTTGCTTGCATTCTTCATATATGAATCGGGCACACCAGCTTCCATGGGAGTTGATCTGGCAAAACTGGTCTCGCTGGTTGCCGCAGGCAAGCTGACACCTGAGATCGGCCTGGAGGATAGCTGGCATAATCTTTACCGGGCCACTACAGCCTTGCGCGACCGGAAGGTCAATGGGAAGGCCGTATTTCACATCGATCAAATTCGTTAAAAGAAAGAGAGCGCCAGGAACATTTCCTCAGGTCAAGACGCATGATGGCTCGATTCGGTGAGCACCTTTTCAACTGCCACCGGGATACCATTTAGAACAGCGTTACCCGAGAGTGGATCCACTTCCACTTCATCGGTCAAAATGTTCGTGTTCACTCCAGCGTGTTCTGAAGCAATACGCGTCTTCGTCCTGGATAATGTATGCCCCCATCCGTGCGGGATACTGACAACTCCTGGCATGACCGCATCGGTGATCTCGATCGGGATCTCGAGTGAACCGGTGCGCGAAGCGACAGAGGCCATATTCCCATCAACTAACCCAAGTTGAGCAGCATCATCTGGATGTATATGCAGCGTGCAACGTTCTTTGCCCTTCGTGAGGACATGCAGATTATGCATCCACGAGTTGTTTGAGCGCAGATCGCGCCGGCCTATAAGCAGCATATGCCCATTACCCCTCGCCAGGCTTTGTTCAAAAGAGGTGCGCAATCGCTCCACATCCTCTACTATTGGCTGAGGAGCAAGCTCAATTTTGCCGGATGGCGTTCGTAATACTTCTGGAATGCGTGGCTGAAGAGGGCCAAGGTCAACACCGTGTGGGTGAGCCTCCAGCGTTGCCAGACTTATTCCGTCTTGTCTGCCAAATGCATCGCCATATGGGCCGCTACGCAATAAAAAGTCCAGCATACGCTCAGGTCCGCGTCGTGGTTTGAGTGCCTCGAGTAATTCACCCGCATCTCGATTCTCAATAATTGAGCCAGCCGTCGTGACCTCGCGTTGGATGAGTGTCGTTACAACGAAGTCATCAACGGCGTGAGGATTAGCATTATACCCTTGCCCTGCCAGTATTCCAGCCAGGCGCAGGAATAGTTCCCATTCGTCTAATGCCCCCGGCTCGCGTTCGATGACGGGCGGCGAATAATGCGCAACGTTGTGGACAGCTAGCTGGTAGAGTGCAAGATCATAGTGAGAATGAGCCAACGCCGGAGGTGGAGGCAAGATCACATTGGCATAACGCGTCGTTTCATTAAGATAGATATCTATACTGACCATAAATTTCAGCGTGCTGAGCGCTCTTTGCAAGCGATCACTATTGGGGGCGCTGAGCGCGGGATTTCCAGCAAGTGTGATCAGAGCCTTGACCTGCCCCTGTCCAGGTGTGTCGATCTCTTCGGCCAGGCAGGAGGCTGGCAGTTCGCCATAGATTTCAGGCAGTCCGCGTACGCGGCTTTTCCAACGTCCAAAGCGCACTCCTCGCCCATGACCGGGCGTTCCTGTCGCATTGCGAGACCCGGCAGCCGCTTTGGGGAACATGGCGCCCCCTTCATGGTCGAGGTTGCCGGTCAAAACATTCAGCACGTCGACGAGCCAGCTGCTGAGCGTACCAAACGCCTGTGTGCAGGTGCCAATGCGACCATAGACGGCTGCCCGTGGAGCAGCTGCCAACTCTCGAGCGATACCGCGAATCGTAGACGCTGCTATGCCACAAGTTGTAGCCACCCATTCGGGTGTGAAAGGCTCTGCTAAAATGCGCACCTGCTCAAGACCCGCGATGTGTTCGGTGAGTGTACCTGGCGCTACCAGCCCCTCATCAAAGAGCGTATGCACAAGTGCGAACAAGAAGTGCGCGTCATGCCCAGGCCGGATGAAATAGTGTTCGTCAGCCTCTTGCGCTGTACGCGTGCGGTATGGATCAATCACCACAACTTTGCCCCCACGCTGGCGTAATCGTCGCAGGCGGCCGCGCATATCGGGAGCCGTCATAAGACTTCCATTCGACACAAGCGGGTTAGCGCCGAGCAACAACAGATATTCGGTGCGTTCCAGGTCAGGGACAGGAATAGAAAACAATGTTCCGAACATCAATCCCGCTGTTACATGCTTGGGCATCTGATCAACGGTTGAGGCAGAGAAAAAGTTATGGGTTTTTGCTGATTGAAGGAAGGCAGGTAAATAGAGCAGACTTGCGATGTTATGCGCATTTGGGTTGCCGACATAGACGGCGAGTGCATCACGCCCATGCTCCTGAAGAATAGGCATCAATCCACGTTCAATTTCTGCAAAAGCATCATCCCAGCTCACACTGATCCATTGATCATCCCGGCGCACCATAGGTTCGCGAATGCAGTCCGGGTCAGCATGCAGTTCCTTGAGACTATAAGCTTTCGGGCAAAGATAGCCATGGCTGAAAACGTCTTGAGCATCTCCGCGGATGGAAATAATCTCACGATCACGCGTTTCGATCTCCAATCCGCAGGTTGCTTCACAAAGGGGACATGTCGCGTAGCTGATCTTTGTTGCAGTCATTCAGCGTACTCCTTTCAGCCTCCGTATCAGGTGGCAATCCTTCCAACTATGATACTGCTCTTCTTATTTGCCTTATACTTGCAAAGCATCTTCAGTGAGCTACTCAGTATTAACGCACGAAAACTTACATTATCTGATTTCCGTAACGCATTGCGCATGCTTGTAGATACTGTTGCCTGATTGTATCACACCAGCAGCAAAACTCCGCCAACACGGACTGAGAGAATAGCCAAAACACAACAGGCTGTAGCACTATTCATCCGTTGTGTACATCATCCTCCGTGCTGGGAAGCCTACTCTGTTGCTAGACAAACCAATTTGCTTGTGATAAGATCGGCAAGAACCTGATAGCGTAAGGTGAGTCGTCGGGCCATCAGTCGGCTTCCTGGATCGCACAGACGGGACGGAGCATTGTCGATAGGTATTCTCACCCAAAGGTGTCTATGAGCAAATTCGGTTTGTATGGCAAGATCACTACCCACCCGGGCCAAAGTGATGCCCTGGTCGCGGTACTCCTGGAAGCAGCAACATTGATGCAACACGTCCCAGGCTGCGAACTCTATATTGTGAACATCTCGGCTACAGAACCCGACACAGTGTGGGTAACCGAGGTATGGAGTAGCCAGGCAGACCACGAGGCATCTCTCACAAGAGACGAAATCAAAACGCTTATTGAGCGTGGCATGCCGTTGATAGCTGGCGGTGAGCGCATCGAGATCGTCCCCATAGGTGGCAAGGGCCTCCCCACAGACTAGGCTGTGCCCTGGCGCACGAACTCTTTGGGTCGTTGCGTTTGCGGTCAAGTTTGCTTCTCTTGCGGCACAAAGGAGGAAGTGCTCTGGCAGCGACAGGGAAATAGATCACAAGCTACAGGTGTATTCAAGAGCGCCGGGGATAATATCAGGCAAAAAGATATGCGAGGTAAAACCACATGACGAAGACAATCGTCCTTTGGGTGTGGTGAGGTCTTATCTCGTTACAGATAACTAATACTTACGTTTTATCAAGCATGAAATATATTTTTTAGGTTTACTGTCAATCATGCCATCATTGCGATATCAACATAAAAGTGAAGATTTATGGAAGCGGCATGAAGAGGGGACAATCGATAGCGTCACGTATTCACAACTGTTAGAACAAATTAAAAATGAGGAGCTAGCCACTAAAGCTAAGGGGTCGTTTGGTCTTCTTACGTCCGATGAAAGGGACAGAATAGAGAGTGATATATGGGAATATGAACATACACAACAGGACATTAGAGAGCAAGCAGCCCAGCGAAAAGCAGAAGCAGACCGGAAAAGAACTCTCACCCCAACAGAAAAATACAAAGAAGAGATACCAAGGACTATCGCGCGTTATCGAGAAGAGTCAAATCATTATAGGCGCATCGCCAATAGACTTCAAATTATTATTATTGTTGGGTCTGTTCTGGTAACAAGTGCTACCAGTGCTGCTGGATTTGAATTTGGCGGTATTTTCAAATGGATTGCTCCTGCTATCAGTATTGTAGTCGCAATCTCAGCAGGACTTACCGGATATTTCAAATTCCGTGAACGGAGTTTTAATCTTCAACAGACAGCAGATAATATTGAACAGGAATTTATAGCAGTGGAGCTAGGAATAGGTTACTACAGAGACAAGATGCCATCAGAAGCCCTACAACTCTTTGCAGAACGTGTTGAATTGCTGAAAGATGAACAGAAAAAGCGTCAACAACAATTAGAACAACCCACAGTTACGAAACACGTTCAAAATTACCTTTAGAATGTTAGAGAGTGAAGGATAGTGGGAGCAAGGTTTCGTTCATGGCAGCAGGAAATAAGGAAACATCGGGTTGCTATTGGAGTCGTTGCAATTGTACTTGTAGTGGTCATCGCGTTGATTATAGTCGGCTACTGGTTCGACTGGACTGGGTTCAACGGCTATAACAAAATAACGGTAGCACATACCATCAGTGGCACAAACGCAGGTACAGTCACCAAAACTGAAGAGTCCCAGCCAGGGAAAGGCCTATGGGACTGGCTACAACTGCTGATTATTCCAGCAGTGCTGGCTGTAGCTGGATATGTCATCAACCTAACAATCAGTAGAGGCGAACAAGAAGCCACCAAGCAACGCGACAAAACTGAACATGAGATCGCAGAAGATAATCAACGTGAAGCGGCACTACAAGCGTACATAAACAAAATGTCTGAACTACTGCTTGAGAAAAAATTGCGTGAGTCAGTAGACGATGATGAGGTACGCAAAATTGCACGTATCCACACATTGACAGTACTTCCTAGACTAGATGCTAACCGCAAAGCAAGTGTTCTCCTATTTTTGTATGAGTCTAGCCTTATAGACAAAGTTAAGTGTATCATTGATTTGAGCGGAGCCAACCTAAGTCTAGCTGACCTCGGCGGGTCTGATTTAAGCGGAGCTAACCTCAGTGAAGCTAACCTTATCGGGGCGATTCTGAGTGGAGCTACCTTAATTGGAGCTAACCTAAGCATGGCCCAATTATGTGGAGCTACCTTATTTGGAGCTAATCTGAGGAGAGCTGATCTGAGCATGGCCGAGCTCCACCTAAATTTAGATCAGCAGATACGGATATCCCAGAAGAAATATCCGTATCTGCATAGGACCATACTTATTGGAGCCGATCTGAGTGAAGCTGATCTGAGCGGTACTTATTTGGAGGGTGCTCACTTGAGTGGAGCTAACTTGAGCGGAACCAATCTAAGGGGAGCTTTCCTGATAGGTGCCAATTTGGGCAAGACTATGCGTGAGGACAATATGAAAAGGATCGAGGTCGATACGGTAAATAAATACTGGACCATTAGTGGAATCAGCCTTGAGACTCTAAGTGTCAGCTTTGGTACTTCGGAACTGGGTGAGCTGTATGCAAGATTCCAGAGTGGAGCCAACTTGAGCAAGGCTAACCTAAGTGGAGCCGTTCTGCATCAAGTCGACCTGCGTAAAGCCAATTTGAAAGATGCTACTGGCATTACTGTTGAAGAACTGAAGAAACAAGCCAAATCACTACAAGGTGCAACCATGCCTGATGGGTCTATACATACATAGTGAAATACATGTAAAAGATGAACAGAAACAGCATTATTCAATTATTCGATCTGTGAAATAATAGAAATGTCAGCTATACACAGTATTGTTTTACTAGTTAACGGTAGGTACTAAGGACGTAACCCAGGTGAAGAGGATAGGAATTGAACTGTGAAGCAAGGCCCAGGTATGGATTGCGATCTACATACTTGGGCCTTGCCCTCTGTTACAAAGTCTACACCAAATCGAGAGAAAGCAAGAAGGTGTGATTGGGCAAAATGTCTATGCCCAATCTAACAGTCACCCTTTTTTAGAAGTTCCTCTTCTGAGAATCCCCATCCAGGAAGTGGCCCAGCATGAGAAAGCGCACTACCTGGACGAGAAGCAACGGCTTGTAAGATTTGACAGAATTCAGCCTTTGCCTCCTGTATTCCAACCAATGTATATTCGCCATCGTATATGAATCCATTGTAAATCCCTGAAGGGAAAGCGTAAACTCCACCTTCGGTCCACGTAGTTTTATTAAGATTCCCGCGGAGGCTATCTATGATGAGCACGCAGACCTTTGACACATTGAAATTTGTGAATGGCTCGCTACTCGACTGCCCAGTTTGGTGGGTATCGTAAAAACAACTCTGTGGGGAAGTGGCAGTTGGCGAAGGTTCTGGTGAAGGAGAGGATTGTAGACTGGGAGTCGTTGTTAGGGCCACTGTTGGGGAGGGTGTTATAGTGGGTTGCTGAGTTACACTCCCACCTGAAGGAGGCGCTACCCCTTTGGGTGTAACAATGACACTGAACACTATCAAAATGACACCAAATGTAGCTAAACTAGCGCGTTGCCAGGTAACAAGATCGATAGTGTTGGGAAAAGGTATCTTACCAATAATGGCTAGGACTATGAGGACAACAGCTGCTATAATGAAAAAGACTAAAGGGGATTTGAAAAGTTGATCAAAAAAGAATGAGGCCATTTCATTCTCTCCTTTTTCTCATCAAGAGTCACTTAAGAGTCAAACGTAGTTGTGTACGTCTTTGTGATCTGAAAAGCAGCTTTCGTCTTGCCGCTCTAGATCGTATACTTTTCTTTCTCTATCGTTACTATAACCGGGCACAGTGGAGGCCATAGCGTGATTCGCACGTTTGTGCGAGTAATATTTTTTTCTTATGATTGAATCCTTGCATGCTACTTACACGTCTATTTTGGCTGAGTGGATGTATATCATCGGTGTAAACATTGCGCTGCCGACTGCCTTGTACCGCAGGAAGACCTGTTTGAGTAGCTGTACGACGAGCAGGAATTACCGCGCGGTTCGCACGGGTGTTGTCTGAAGCATAGTATCTCTGATTAGTGTTCAGCTGCGCGTCACCTTGCCTGCGTCCAATCTCTGTTCGAACATCGGGTATACGTTGATAACGTCGCGAGCTAGTGGGCATACGAGTTGGCCAAATATCATTGTACTCTTCTTCGTTAAACATATTGTCTTCGGTATTTTTTATCTGTTGCGCAGGGACTCGTCGACTTTGTTGTTGCATGCGGTACTGTTCCACAGTATCACCGGCCTCTCTTGAGAAAATGCCCAAGCATATGTTTAGTAAATTTGTTCTAATTATACAGCTAATGTGGGGAAAGTCAAGCGTTTTTGGGCAATTTATTAGAACATCGGTACTATTTGCTTTTTACCGCTCTATTCATTTTGCAACACGGTGAATACCCGAATCGTACTTCTCATTGAAAAAAGTAATACATAAGACAGCATTGGCCTTAGCCAGTTTTATCATGAGATGTACTTTGCAAAAAAGACTGAGGTTGATGGTAACTACCCAGGTGCTATGCAAGGTATAAGGGCATAGATAGGATGGATTATTGCTCATTCCATGTCATGACCTGATGCACAGCTACAAGAAATTTGATACCCACACATAAAGCTCTAAGGGATGTTTCATCTCAGGTGAGAGTGGCGAGACATAGGGCCGTCCACTTACGCGCCGTTCAAAGTCAGCGCGTGCCGCCTGGCGTAACTCTGCATCGGTCAGAATATCGATACCGGTCCACGCAAGCACCCTGGTAGCCTGAAGAGCACCTTTCAACCCGATGTTTGTGCCGTGACATGCTATGGCTGCCCAGGTATGCACTGAGATCCCGAGCGGCATGGTGGGCATACCGCAGCCCATAGTTGGCGCGTTCCAACTAACAGCACCAACATCCGTCGAAAAGCCCATCGAGGTGTTCTCATCAACTCTCTTTTTACACTGCAAGCCACACCTGTACAGTTTTATCACTGCTTGCCGAAGCGATATAAGGTCCACTTTGAGCCCAGGCAACAGCGTATACCCAGCTTGAATGACCGGGGTAAGTTACAGTATTTTCTCCGGTAGCGGCATCCCATAATTGCACCGTTCTATCAAAACTTGCCGAAGCGATACGCGTCCCATCAGGTGACCAGGCTAGCGCGCTTACTGTGAACTGATGCTTGTTATAGGTGCATATCGTGCTTCCTGTGAAGGGCTCCCATACCTCAACTACCTGGTCGACGCCACCAGATGCAATGTACTTTCCATCAGGCGACCATGCGAGTGTAAGTATTGTTTTGGATGTGCTCTGAGTGATGAGCAGAATTTTTCCCGTCGGAGCATCCTTCGCTGGCATACTCCAAACCTGTATCGCCAAATCTTCACCTGCTGAGGCAATGTATCTCCCGTCAGGAGACCACGCTACAGTATGAACTGGATAAATATGATTGCGGTAGATGAACTTTCTATGGCCTGTTGTTGCATCCCAGATCTGAACTGTGCTATCTGCGCTTGCCGAAGCGATAAGATAGCCATGTTCCGGGGATGAGGTAAGCCTCACAGGCGACCACGCTAAAGCTGTTACCTTGTCTGAATGCCTGGTATAAGATACCTTACGCATGGAGTCAGCTTCCCATATGTGTACTGTTGAATCAATACTCGCCGAGGCGATCCATTTCCCGTCGGGCGACCAGGATATAGCACTTATCCCTCCTGAATGACCACGGTAGGTAGAGATTTTACGTCCGGTCAATGCATCCCAGATCTGTACCGTTCCATCATCGCCCCCCGATGCGATAAAACTTTGATAGGGTGCCGCTTCGTGCCTGTTGCCTGGCGACCAGGTCACTGCGTTAACCGGAGCAGCATGCCCACGATAGATCGTGATAGTTGTCTCCTGAAGTGGCAGAACATTCACCTCTTGCGGTGATAGGAGAGGTTCAGTGTTGGCAGAGGATAGTATTGGATATGGTTCTCCATTATAAATACCCTGTGCAAAGGCATAAGCGAATTCCTGCACGCTTGCGAAACGCTGAGAGGGATCTTTCGCCAATGCTTTTAGCACTGCTGACTCAACCATAGGTGAGATAGTTGGAACCTGCTCGCTCAAAGAAGGGGGAGTGGCAAGTATATGCTGGCTAGCAACCTCCGCAAAAGAACCTTGAAAAAGGCTCTTTCCGCTCAGCCATTCGTAAATGACGGCTGCAAGTGCGTACTGGTCACTAGCTTTGACCGGCATACCCCGAAGTTGCTCAGGGGCCATATATGCAACGGTACCAGCCACGCCTTGCATACTTTGAGTACGTGAGCTATGGGCGACGATAGCAATGCCAAAGTCGGCGAGCAAAACCTCATCGTTGATTCCGAGAAGCATGTTCTCTGGCTTGATATCTCGATGGATCAGTTTCTCGTCATGTGCATGTTGCAAAGCGGAAGCAATCTGCATCAAATAGGGCTGAATATCCTCTGGTGAGAGACGACTACCTTTGGGGAAGCGTGCACGCAATGAGCCATTAGGGGCATAATCCATGACCAGGAAAGGGATATTGTTCTCTACACCAAATTCCAGTACCTGGATGATAGAGGGATGCTTCAAGTGGGCGATAGTGCGTGCCTCTTTGAGAAAATCGCTCATGTCATCGTTAGTGAGCCGCATATCGAGCACTTTGATGGCAGCCTGGGTATTGAGGTGAATGTGTTCGCCGAGATAAACATCAGCAAAGCTTCCTCGCCCAAGCAAGTGGACCAGGCGGTAGTTACCAAGCTGCTGGCCAATACGCGGCCTGGAGAAGTTCCGTTTCCTGTACTCCATCTAAGCGCTCCCTTATGGGTAAGAAACTTTACCCAACATTCCAGACATGCACTGTTCCATCATAGCCAGCCGACGCGATGCGCGTGCCATTGGGAGACCAGGCTACGCTGCTCACCTCTTTAGTGTGACCCTGATAGGCGAAAATAAGCTCCCCCGTGGTGGCATCCCAGATCTGTACCGTTCGATCATCACTTGCCGACGCGATGCGCATGCCGCTGGGAGACCACGCGACAGCATTCACTCTGTTGGAATGTCCGCGATAAGTCAGGATGTTGCTGCCTGTGGCCACATTCCATAGCTGCACGTTGGTGTCCGCACTCGCAGACGCAATCTTTTTTCCATCAGGGGACCATGCTACATCATTCACAAAATAGAAGTGGTCACGATAGATCAACGGATTGTCACCGGTGACAGCATTCCAAATTTGTACAGTATTATCAACATCAGCGTTTCCGGCTGCACCACTTGCGGAAGCGATACGCCAGCCACTTTCAGAGTGAGATGATGAGTTGGAAGGAGACCATGCCACCGCGTGGACAGGACCGGTATGACCCGAATAAATGAAGAGCCTGCTTCCTGAATCAGCCTGCCGGACCTGGACCGTCGTATCCAATGAACCGCATGCGATATTCTTACCATCAGGTGACCACGCTACGCTGCTCACCTCTCGTGAGAAGCCTCGAAAGGTCATATGCTTACGCCCGGTCTGCATATTCCAAATCTGTACCGTTGTATCCCAGGAGCCAGAGACGATGCGTGAGCCATCAGGCGACCAGGCCACAGTGCTTACTGGTTTAGTATGGTTGCGGTAGATCAGGGTAGGGGTTTTGCTGGTGGCATTCCAGATATGAACTGTTTTATCAGCACTCGCCGAAGCAATCTTCTTACCATCGGGAGACCATGCAATGTGTAGCACAGCTGCAGAGTGTTTTCGATAAGTGGTAAAGAGTTTTCCCAAAGGGAAAGGTGCACTTGCGTACTGTTTTGATGCCTCCGCATGGCATACCTGTTCGAAGGCTCTGGCGAATTCTAGCACGCTTGCGAAGCGCTGTTCTGGATTTTTGGCAAGTGCTTTTTGTATTACCTGGTCAATAGCTAACGGAAATGCCGGAAGCTTATTACGTAAAGAGGGCGGAGGAACAAGGACATGCTGAGTAGCCACTTCTATGAAAGACCCTGAAAAGAGGCGCTCACCGCTCAACCATTCATAGACTACAGCAGCCAGCGCATATTGGTCGCTGGCTGGACATGCTTTGCCTTGCAGTTGTTCAGGTGCCATGTAGGTTACGGTTCCAGCAACAGTTTGGAGCCGTTCGCGGGAACTTTGAGCAATTACCGCCAGTCCAAAATCACTCAGCAGGACCGCATTCTTGTAGCTCAACAACATATTTTCTGGTTTCACGTCCCTGTGGATGAGTTTTCGATCATGAGCAAACTGTAAAGCAGCTGCAACTTGTCGAACATACGGAAGAATACTATCAGGAGGCAAAATCGTACCCTTTGGGTGACATTGGCGCAAGGTACCATTTGGAGCATACTCCATGACGAGACATGGAATGCTCTCTACCACGTCATATTCCAGAATTCGCACGATTGAGAGATGCTTCAGGCGTGCGATGGTACGTGCTTCATCAAGGAAGCTTTGTTTATCATCATCGGTCAGTCGCATCTGGAGCACTTTAATTGCAGCCTGTGTGTTGAGATATACGTGCTCGCCAAGGTATACATCAGCGAAACCTCCCTGCCCAAGTATACGAATCAGGCGGTAGTTAGCAAGTTGCTGACCTATACGGTCTGACATCGTCGTATAGCTCCTTGAAGTACACTTCTGTCACCTGTTGCTAAGGAGAGTATGTTTGGAGTAATACCCAACCAAGGTCCTCTTTACTCTAGAATGGACGTTGGTATACTCTTTTCTCGTAGCAATAACGTTTCTAATGGCTTATGTAGTATACAAGAGATTCTAGATGTATACAGCCAGCGTGTCAAGGCAAACATGAAAGCTCTGAACTTCTGATAAGGTAGCTTTCATAACTAGTTTGTGCGAAAATAACAACAGAAGACCACCCGCTGAAAGTGAAAGCAGACATGTTCGATAGCTTCGAGCAAACTCAGATCAACACAAGTGGGGCCACAATCCATCTTGTTAAAGGAGGGAACGGTTTCCCTCTGCTACTGCTACATGGCTATCCTGAGAACCATTTGATGTGGCACAAAATTGCTCCTCGTCTTGCGCAAGAGTTCAGCGTAGTTGCACCTGATTTGCGTGGGTATGGTGACAGTTCGAAACCAGAAGATGGACCCGACCACTTCAATTATTCGAAAAGAGCCATGGCACAAGACATGGTAGAAGTGATGATCCGGTTGGGCTATGAACAATTCTTTGTAGTTGGTCACGATCGAGGCGCGCGTGTAGGTCATCGCATGGCTCTCGACCATCCTCAGCGAGTAAAGAAGCTGGCGGTGCTTGATATTGCTCCTACCTACAAAATGTATATGACTGCGGATAAAGCCTTTGCGACTACCTATTTCCACTGGTTCTTTCTCATCCAGCCCTATGACTTACCAGAGCGCTTGATCGGTGCTCAGCCCGAGTACTACCTTAGTAAATTAACACGATGGAGTGCAGATGCTGGAGCTTTTACCCCCGAAGCGGTTGAAGAATATGTCCGTTGCTTCAGCAATCCAGCGACAATTCACGCCACGTGTGAAGATTATCGCGCGTCTGCCACCATTGATTTACTCCATGATGAAGCCGACATGAGCCAGAAAGTGATGTGTCCGTTGCTCGCCTTGTGGAGTGAGAAAGGGTTTGTGGGGCATAAGTACGCTGTCTTGGAGACGTGGCGTGAACGTGCCAGCGATGTGCGCGGTAGTGCACTCCCAGGAGGACATTTTCTTCCAGAAGAATACCCAAATGAGACATATAGTGCTTTGCAAGAGTTTCTGTCTTAGCTTAAACTACCTTTTCGCCCGTGGTGTGAAGATACCTGTGACCGATTGATGCCCGTTATTCTCCGTGTATGCAGCCTCCCGGTACTTGTTCAGCGCAACCAACACGGGTGTATCATGCGTCGAGAAGAGAATGGCCTGTGTCACTCTCAATGCGATGAGGTGATCGGCTGGACATGCTCTTTACTGCCTTCAATGTTGGAGCGCCCTTTCAGTAAGACCATTGCCAGCAAGATTGCTACTAGCGTTGCTCCTGCCGAAATGGCAAAAATGCTCAACGGAGTCGTCCACGGACTGACTATGGCTACCAGCAATGGGCCCATAACTGCCGCAAGTGCAGCCACTGATCCCTTTATCCCTATCACCTGTGATCGATGCTCCGGCTCTGCGATATCCAGATACGAGGCAGCTATGGCCGGAATAAAAAGTGCGTCACCTAATCCAGCGAGCACAGCAACTGGGAAGAGCAATCCAAATGAATGGACGAAGATCAGACCAAGGTATAAGGTGCCGTTTAGCAGCAGGCCAAGTATTATCACTGGCTTTCTCCCGTAGCGATCGCTCAGTGTCCCAAGGAAAGCCTGCCCCAGGAGCATAGCCAGTCCATACCCGCCCACGATGAAGCCCAGTTGCTCAGGGGTCATAGAGAGTTGGTTGTAGGCGTAGAGCGCCATCTGCGGTTCGATGAAAGCAAAGGCAAAGGTGGCGATGAAATCGATGAGCAGTAATGTGGCGAACAGATATATCGGTCGAGGCAAGGAAGCCCAAATTTCTCTCCACTTCGTCTGTTCCGAGATCGGACTCAGCTTCTGAACTCGTGAGGAGGCAGGTCTTGTCTCGGGAACCATCACCAGGACAAGCACCAGCGCAACAAATGCCAGGATGCCAGAGACGGCGAAGGGGGCAGCATAGCTCCAGCGATCAAAGAGAAATCCTCCGAGTGCCGGACCAAAAATGAATCCCGCAGCATAACTGGCCATGATGACCCCAGTCCATTGTGCATGTTGTTCTTTGGGAACCCTATCCCCAACCACTCCCAAGGTTGCTGGCAGGAGGCCCGCTGAAATAGCACCCTGGAAAAAACGTATTGCGATGTAGAGCGGGACCGACTGCGCGTATAGATACGCACCATTAGCTAAAACCTCTCCAGCAAGTGCAACGAGGATCAGCGGACGTCTTCCGAAGCGGTCGGCGAACGATCCCATAAAAGGTGAGAGCAAAAATTGTGCGAAGGCGAAGCTCATCGTCATCAAGCCCAAAGCTTGAACTCCCGAGCCGAGTTCACCAATACGTTTGGCAAAGACGGGCATGGCAATGCCATAGCCAGTCATCGTCAGTGCAATACAGGCTGCAAGGAGATAAAGAATGCGTTGTGTCTGTGATGAAAGTGGAGCATGAGGTGGTTTTAGTTCACTTGTTAGGGCAAGCTCACCAGTAACCCGAGGGAGTGGTTGTGTTTTCATGCTTTTCCTCTCTGGTTCCAGTGATGCTATTTCAGCCCGGGAGTGATAGTCAAGACAGCTCTAAAGACGTTCATATGCATATACGCCTTCATTGAATTATTTTAGCACCGCTCTTCTGTAAGATGCTGAACAGATTTTTCCTTGTTATTGTATAACTCTCATGCTTCATTGCATTTGGGTATGATAGGAACGGGAGACCAACACACGTTTTTTGTGGTTTAATAGAGCATAGGTCACTACATACACAGCATTAAGAAAGGTATCTCAATGAGTGTCAGTCAACCAATCCGGCTCACAGAACTTGCCAGTTGCGCAGGCTGCGCTGCAAAAATTGGCGCTGATATCCTGGCTCAGGTTGTGGGTCCGCTTCAACAGAGTAATGTTCCTCCGCAATTGCTGATTGGGTTGGAAGCGATCGACGATGCAGCGGTGTATCGTGTCAATCAACAACAAGCCATTATCAGTACTGCTGACTTTTTCCCTCCGGTGGTGGATGATCCGTATACCTTTGGTGCGATTGCTGCAGCAAATGCCCTCAGCGATGTCTATGCCATGGGAGGCCAGGTGCTGATGGCAATTAACCTGGTTGCCTGGCCAGAAACCCTGGAAACGAGCATTCTCAGTGAGGTGCTGCGTGGAGGAATGAATATTGTTGAGCAGGCAGGAGGCGTGATTGCAGGTGGACATTCCATTTCAGATGACGAACCGAAGTATGGACTCGCGGTGACTGGCATGGTTCATCCTGATCATATTCTGACAAAGGGAGGTGCAAAGGCAGGAGATATCCTCGTCCTCAGTAAACCGTTGGGAACGGGTCTTATGACAACAGCACAAAAGCAAGGGAAGGTGCATGAAGAGGATATGGCTGCGGCCGTCCAATCCATGACGCGGCTCAATCGCAGAGCAAGCGAAGTGCTTGTCCAGGCGGGACCGGGAGTTCATGCGGCAACTGATATTACGGGATTTGGTATTCTTGGACATGCCTGGGAGATGGCTGCCCAGAGTTTGACGAGTATGCGCTTTGACTTTGCTGCACTTCCACTCCTTCCAAATATCCGGCATTATGCGGAGCTCGGGTGTATTCCGGGAGGGACAGGGCGCAATAAACGCTCGCTTCGGTCCCACGTTCAATTTGACGAACGCCTGGGTCAGATTGATCAAGCGATCCTTTTTGATCCTCAAACATCGGGTGGACTTTTTGCTGCCATTGATCCGGCGCTGTGGCCTGCGCTCTCAGAGCAGAAAGACGTCACATTCTGGCGTGTAGGAGAGGTGACTGAACTGGTAAGCAATCAAGAGCTTATCGTCTTAGAGGTCGAGTAATCTGGCATTTTTTAACCATCAGGACAATACACTTGGCCGCCTGCGACAATGTGTTCCCGCGCATGGCGCTGACAAGTTCTGTGCGCCCCTCCTGCGCATAGTCGATCAACCGGTACTGCACCCCATATTGATCGAGCAATGCAATCAGGCGCTCGTACGAATCTTCTATAGTTGTCTTCATCTTCATCCTCTTTTTGGCAAAAACGAACTGTATGCTAGAATTCTGCCATATATTGATGACCTCTGCCAGTGGCAGAAAAGATAGGGAGATCGAAAAACTGTGCAAACTAGCTTTGGCCGCCAAATGTTCAGGTTGCTAAGAGCAAGAGAGAGACATACAATATAATACCAGGTCAAACAAAATCACAAATCAAGCCAGGGAAGTACTGGATACCTGAATTTCCCTGGTCGAGTGGAAGGAAACAGAAATGACTCAAGTTGAACAACTTGCAGCCTTTGTGGTTCGTGCCACGTACGAAGACCTCTCAGAAGTAGCACGACGGGAACTCAAGATTCACGTGCTCGATACCCTGGGTTGTGCCATTGGCGCTCTCAAAGGGCCACCCATCAAAATGCTCGAGGCCCAGCTCGAAGACTTCGGGGGCAATCCGCTCGTGACCCTCATTGGCGGCGGCAAAACTGCACCCGATCGTGCAGCCTTGTACAATGCCGCTCTTGTACGCTATCTAGACTTTAACGATAGCTACCTTGCAAAGTATGAAACCTGCCATCCAAGCGACAACCTGGGGGCGGTACTTGCTGCGAGTGAATATGCCGGGAAAAGCGGCAAAGATTTACTCACAGCCCTTGCTGTGGCCTACCAGGTCCAATGCCGGCTCTCTGATGTTGCGCCTGTACGCGCCAAAGGCTTCGATCACACGACCCAGGGAGCCTATGCAGTCGCTGCCGGAGTAGCGAAGGCGCTTGGTCTCGGCCAGAAGAAAACCGCCAATGCGATTGCGATCAGCGGCACGGCCAACAATGCCTTGCGTGTGACGCGTACGGGAAACCTCTCCAATTGGAAAGGTCTGGCTTACCCCCATACCGCGTTCGCTGCTACATTTGATACTTTCTTGGCCATGCATGGCATTACCGGCCCGCTGGAGGTCTTCGAAGGCACTAAAGGCTTCATGGATGCCATTGCCGGACATTTTGAGATCGACTGGCTAGGCGAGAATCTTGAGATCGTCAGGCGTACGAATATCAAGAAATACAACGCTGAGTTCCATGCTCAGTCCGCCCTGGAGGGTGTGCTCGAACTGCGCGAAGTTCACCACTTGCGCGCGGATGAAATCGAGCGCATCGAGATTGAGATATTTGACGTGGCCTATCACATCATAGGTGGCGGCGAGGAGGGCAATAAACTCCATATCCAGACCAAAGAAGAAGCCGATCATAGCCTGCCGTACATGGTAGCCGTGGCGCTTCTGGATGGCGAAGTGACGCCGAGGCAGTACGCGCCGAAGCGCATTGAGCGCCACGACGTGCAAACGCTCCTGCGCAAAGTGGAGGTTCGTCCCAACGACGAGATGAGTGAACTTTTTCCTGAAGCAATTCCCTGTCAGATCCAGGTCTTTCTCAAAAATGGCCGTATTCTCAGCATTGAGAAGGAGGACTATGAGGGCTTTTACACGCAGCCTATGTCCTGGGAGAAGGCTAGCGAGAAATTTGAGCGGCTTGCAAAGCCATTTACCGATGAGGAGCTACGCCAGGGCATTATAGAAGCTGTGGCACGCCTGGAGACCCTTGAAGTACAGCAGTTGACCGAGCTTTTAACCTATGTACGAAAGGGAGAATTATGACGTACGAGGGATAGGGCAAGCTCCCTTCAGTAAATTGGAGGGAGCGAGTAGATGATAGTTCTGTTGAGATTGATGTGATTGAATCACTCATGCTCCTGTAGTAAGCACCTGCTCCGCTGTCATACTACGTCCCTCGGTCCATGCGGAAACGAAGGCTTCCTCCCCGAGATCGTCACGGACAGCCGTCACCGCATGGTCGTAGTCAGCCCGTTCAACAGGCTGTAAGGGTGCATCAATAGTTTCACGCAGCGCTTCAGCAGTGCCCCACAGGCGAGTTGCCCAGGCCCGTTCTCCCTGAACTGCAACGATGTTCGCCAGTCCTTCCAGACCGGAGGCGATTAACTCCTTGTCGCCAATCTCTTGCGCTATCGCCAGACTCTGTTCGTACAGGGTGCGGGCAAAGGCATGGTCGCCAAGGGCGCCCTCCACTCTCCCTAACAAGGAGAGCGCTTCTGCTATACCCTCTCGATGCTCCATCTCCCTGTAGAACACCAGGCTCTCCTCCGCACGGGCATGTGCAGTGTTTACGTCTCCCTGTTTGAGCGCTACCCATCCCAACAGGAGAGATGCGACGGCCATCCCTTCCTTATCGCCTACTTCCTGATCGAGCGAGAGCCCTTCCTCGAGCAGCGGATAAATCTTAGTCTGGTTACCCTGGGAAACAAAGAGCGTGCCAGCTAACTGTGTCAGTGAAGCGGCTATGCCCCTCTTGTTGCCTAATGCTCTGAAAAGCGTCAGGCTCTCCTCAAACAGTGTATAAGCTCTGGAGTATTCCCCCTGCTTATTGTTGAGCAATCCCAGGGTGAAGAGCGACCAGGCGACACGATCTTTGTCACCGATCTCTTTAAAGAGCGGGAGATCCTCCTCCAGCAGGACACGTGCTGCTGGGAAATCGCCTCGTCTCCAGGACGCCATTCCCAGTCGATCAAGGGAGAGAGCAATGCCTCGTCTATCTCCAAGCTTCCGGAACAACGCCAGGCTCTCCTGGGCCAGCGCCTCTCCCTGGTCGTAGTTGCTCTGGATAAAGGCGAGTCGTGCGGCGGCAAGTAGCGCTTTCGCTCGCACATCCGTTGCAACTCCTGCACTTCCTACCAACGCTCGCACCAGGAAAGCCAGTCCCTCATTGCGGTGACCTCGCACCACCCAGAAGCGCTCCAGCGCGATACCAAAGCGTAAGGCCATTTCAGTTCTGCCACTTTCAACAGCCCATTGCAATGCTGCTTGTAAGTTGTCATGCTCCCGCTCTAACCGCTCTAGCCACCCGACAAGCAATGGTCCTTTCAGTGCCGGCTCTGCCTCCTCCACCAACGACAAAAAGTAGTTGGCATGTGCTTGCCTGGCAACTTCTCCCTCGCCGTTCGCGGTAAGTACTTCCAGTCCGTACTCACTGATCGTTTCCAACATCTGGACGCGTAGCTCCTCATTTTCTTCCCCTGTTTGCTCCACTCGTTGCAGTAAACTCTTGTCGATCAGCGAGGCTATGCCATCCAACAGCTGTCCAGATTCGTCGTCAGACGTGTTGCAGACGGCTTCCGCTGCCTGGAGGGTGCAGCCGCTAACGAAGACGGAGAGCCATCGGAAGAGGCGCTGTTCCTCGAAAGAGAGCAACTGATAACTCCACTCGATGGTGTTGCGCAGGGTCTGCTGCCGTGTTGGTACATCTCTCGCACCGCCCGTCAATATGGCCAGTCGTCGGCTCAGACGCGCGAGTAGAACCTGTGGAGTTAGTAGTTTCATACGCGCCGCTGCCAGCTCGATTGCCAGTGGAAGCCCATCCAGACGAACACAGATCTCCGCCACTGCTCTGGCGTTGGTTGAGGTCAACTGGAACTCTGGTCTCGCTGCTTGCGCCCGCTGGAGAAAGAGCGCCACTGACGGAACATACGCAAGTGCTGCAAGTCCGGGAAGATGTGCGAGATCGGGCAAAGCCAGGGGAGGCACCGCAAACTCATGCTCAGCGCGCACATGCAATACCTCCCGACTTGTGACGAGCAGCTTGAGTTGCGGGCAAAAAGTGAGCAAGTCGGCCACCTGCGATGCTGCCCCAACAATCTGTTCGAAGTTGTCCAGGAGGAGCAGCACCCGCTTCCCCAGCAATACCTCCGCAAGACGTGCTGTGGTAGATTGTCCAACGCCATCCCGAATACCAAACGCTCGAGCAATGGTAGGTAAGACCAGCATGGGATCGCTGACGGGAGCGAGCGAGACTAAACATATCCCATCGATGAACATATCACGTAGTTCTGATGCGGTCTGAATAGCCAGGCGGGTTTTTCCTGTGCCTCCCGGACCTGTTAACGTGACGAGGTGTACATCCTCGCGGCGCAAGAGTTGTCCAAGGGTCGCCATCTCGTGCTCCCTTCCAATGAGCGGAGTCGGCGGCACAGGTAAGCTGTCAAAGCGATTATCGAGGTTCTTGAGCGGTGGAAAGTCGGCAGACAGACCCGCGATTACCAGCTGGTAGAGGGTGATAGGCCGCTCCAAATCCTTGAGGTAGTGTTCCCCGAGATCACGCAGGCTCACTCCTTCTGGTAAACCGTGCTCCACCAGGTCACGGGTGGTGCGGGAGAGGAGCACCTGCCCACCATAGGCTGAACTCATAATTCGAGCGGCATAATGTACGTCCAGGCCCACGTATCCCTCAGCTAAGCGAGAGGGTTCGCCCGTGTGCAGCCCCATGCGTACACGTACCGCCACGTCATCCGGCCAGGAATGACTCGCGAGTTCGCGTTGTGCGTCCACCGCCGCTAAGAGAGCATCGTTGGCGTTAGCAAAGACGAAGAACATAGCATCCCCCTGCGTGTCGACCTCGTGACCGCTATACGTGTGGAAAGCAGTGCTCAGCAGGTTGCGGTACCCGGTCAACAGCTCGGCGTAACGCTCACCTAGCTGTTGTAGCAGATGAGTGGATCCCTCGATATCTGTAAAGAACAACGTGATTGTTCCCGCTGGTAAATCACGCATGCTGAACCTCCTCGTGCCTCTCAAGGTGTATATTATCGCACACACTGGTCGAATCCTTCAGGCTTAGCAACCCGGACGGCTGTTCTATATTATACCGTATTCATTCACCAATCTCATCTCCCCTCACTTTTTCCTGGTTAGGGTAGGCTTCGATTACATAAAAATAGGGGAATTTGCTACTGATTGCAAATTCCCCTATTACTTAGCAGAACCGATGGGCTTCGGTTCCTCTTTCACCAACGCTAGCGCTCTTCCTTGCTCATTGGCCCTGTATCTCCAGCGACAATGCTAATGAGTAAGAGAGGCTCGTTTTTGCATGGCTTTCAGACATGGCCAGCGCAGCTAACGAGCGAACTATGTAAGCAGAGAGGAAACGGTAGCGCAGACATGCCGGACAATGTTCTGCCCATCTTCCAAGGTGCCTTGTCCTCTCGTATAGACAGCAATGATATAGGTCTCCTGTCTCACTGTCACAATACCGGATGAATTCATGGCCCACAGGCTATCGGGGCCAGGCAACCAGCCATCTTTCATCGCCACCGTTGCACTGCTCGGCGCGGTATCTCCTACACCCACCTGTTGATCGGATTCGATATGCTCCATCAAGTAGAACGCTATATTGCGATCACGAGCCGTCAGAATTTTGCCGTGGTAGAGGTCTGTGAGCAGATTCACCATGACCTGTGGGGTGATCAGACTCCAGCCCCAGGCATGGGGGTCAGGAATCAGACCGGTAATGCCAATTTTTTGCAGATAGCTCGCAACCCCTGCCGCGCCGCCAATTTTCCCATAGTAGAGCGCCGATGCCGAATCGTTATTTGAGTTCTCGATCATCGTCGTCAGCAGTTTCATCTCATTAGCATCCGGCTGCCGGCCCTGACGCTCGGTCATATCGAGGAATGTCAGCATAATCGGCACTTTCATCGAGCTTCCAGTAATGAACTGAGCATTGGCATGATAGGAATAATAACGCTGGCGAGTCACATCAAAGACAAAAGCATCCACATTATCCCCGATGCTGGCAAGATAAGACACCAGGGGTGGAGAGAGAACATCGAAGGAAGCCCATCCAGGTACATTGCCGGGCGAGTCGAAGGTAATGGCTGAGGCTTCTACCCACCCATTCCCTATGCCCTTTGGGGTTGCCCACTCTACGTGGTACCAGAGCATCCCGCTCTTCCTGATCGCGTCGCCCAGAAGTGTTAGCGAGAAATGCTGACCGATGTGGGCAATTACCTTGCCTGTACCCGGTGAATCGAGCAACGCCGTCTCTCCTTGTGCCCAGAGACTCCGCTGCGAGCCAATCGCCAGGACAGCTCCATTCATGACCATCACCTTACTCGCTGTTGGCGTAGCAGGCAAATCATGCTGTTGTCTGGAAATGGCGAAGCCACAGTACGAGATTAAAGCTCCGAAGAAGCCCCCCAAAAGGAGAATGATCGTGATTCTGGATACGAAGAAAGATTGCTGCTGTTGCATCCATCCTGAGTGCCATGCTTCTTTCCGTTCTTGCATCCTTTTGGCCCTACTGTAACTCTTGAGATCCTGGCAGTTAAGAGCCATCCCTTTGAGAACAGAAGTATCGCTGTAATCCATGACAGTGCATTGTGAAACACTGAGGTATTTCTGTATAGAGATAGCTGTTCGGAGAGTACCATAGTTCAGAGCCTGTTTGTGCTTCCACTGAGTGGGAACTGATAAAAAAGTACCAGGAGCGGGTGGAGAAACCAGACCAGAATGTCTGGCCCTCTTATGGGAGTGGCAGCCTTTCCCTGGCTCAGCGACGAATTAAGGATTCGATAAGATAATCGGCGTGACAGGCAGGCACCATCAGCCAGCGCTTCTTTCTTTACGGCATGTTTTTTGCCGTTACCATCCTCTTATTCATGGATGAGATAGCGTGAAGTCGGTACAACCCGGAGGGATCTACACGCTCAATTCTGCAAGGTGTATACTAACTAAGAAAAACAGGAGCGTTCGTACTTGCGTCCGTTTATGATGCCGGTTCAGTATTCCTAACTGCGGGGAATCGTACCGTATCAGCTATCAAACCTGTCTGTGAAAGCGGGATAACTGCATCTACTCGTCTACTATCACGGGCCGGTGCGGCCTATGCCTGGAGATTCCGGCATGTCTAGTTTGCTCACATCTACGCTCATGGAAAAGCAATCTGCTGTTGTAAATGCCTACCAGGAGAATGACGCGACCATTGTCGTGAAGCTCGCTGACCCGCTTACCTTTCCGTTTGAGGCAAGCGACGTAACAATGACCGACGCGACGACAGGGAAGGTCATCCCTGTCATCGATGTCGCCTTGTCTCAAGCTTTTGCTACTCATCCTTCCGGTGATATGCAACCATTGCTGGGAGCGCCAGGCGAACAACGTCCGGCTGTATCTGCCGGTGTGCAGACCGATCTGGTTGAGGTGACGCTGGCCGAGGCTCCCGATGTGACTCATATCCTTCACATTGCCTTGCAGGGGTACGTGCAAGGCAATGTAACCCCGCGCAATATCTTGAGCGGGGAGAAGTATCTCTACCAGGGAGAAGATCTGGGCAATAGCTATCAACCTGAGGCCACCTCGTTCCGCCTATGGGCTCCGACTGCCTCGGATGTGCAGGTCCTGTTGTATGAAAGCGAGACAGGTCCCTTACAGCGGCAGATAGCGATGCAACAGGGGGAGAGCGGTACGTGGTATGCCCGGGTTTCCGGCGACGTACAGAACTGGTACTACCTCTACCAGGTGACTGTCCATGGTATGACGCAGAACGCCATTGATCCCTATGTCAAGGCGATTGCTGTGAATGCGACCCGAGGCATGATTATTCATTTGCCGGAGACCAATCCCCCTGGCTGGCACGAGGATGGGTATGTGGCTCTCGCCCATCCCCAGGATGCGATCATCTACGAGGTGCATGTGCGTGACTTCTCGATCAACCCGAACTCAGGGATGACGAACAGGGGGAAATATCTTGCCTTTACTGAGCGCGGTACTACCGGTCCCAATAACGTAGCGACGGGTGTGGAGCATCTCAAGGAACTGGGCATTACGCATGTGCAGCTCCAGCCGGTGCAGGAGTTTGCAAGCGTCGATGAGCAGGACCCCAATCAGTACAACTGGGGCTATGACCCCCGCAACTTCAATGTCCCCGAAGGTGCTTATGCCACGACTCCTCATGGGACTGCTCGTGTCAGCGAATGCAAGCGACTAGTCCAGAGCCTGCACCAGGAGGGGGTCGGGGTGATCCTGGATGTGGTATACAATCATACGTTCGCTTGGTACTATTCTGACTTCGACAAGATCGTTCCCGAGTACTACTATCGCACCGACGCCACGGGTAATTACACCAACGGCTCAGGTACCGGCAATGAGCTAGCCGCAGAGCGACCGATGGTGCAGAAATTCATCCTCGATTCCCTCGCATATTGGGTAAGTGAGTACCACGTGGATGGGTTCCGCTTTGATCTGATGGCCCTGCTCGGCATCGAGACAATGAAGAAGGTGTATGAGAGGCTCCATAACATCAATCCTCATATCCTGCTGTATGGGGAGCCATGGGCTGGTGGAACTGCTGGCATACCTGCCAATCAACTCCTTACTAAAGGACAACAGAAAGGACTGGGTATGGCTGTCTTCAACGACCATCTTCGCAATAGCCTTTGTGGAAACGTCTTTGACAGGGCCGGGAGAGGGTTCGCAACAGGTGCCCGAGGGGGTGTCAATGAAATCAAGCGAGGAGTGACAGGCAGTATCGACGATTTTGCTGCCTCCCCGCAAGAAAGCATCAACTATGTGACCAGCCATGACAACTACACTCTGTGGGACAAGATCGTCCTGAGTAACCCGGAGGATGCCGAGACAGATCGTATCAAAATGGACGAACTCGCCCAGGCAGTGATCCTGACCTCGCAGGGTATAGCCTTTCTCCAGGGCGGTGAGGAGATGCTGCGCACGAAAGGTGGCAACAACAACAGTTACAATGCGGGTGATGGAGTCAACCAGTTCGACTGGTCGCGCAAAGCACACTACTGGAAGGTGTGGAGGTATTATGCTGGCCTGATTCACCTACGTAGATCCCACCCTGCGTTCCGGATGCGATCAGCCGGCGATGTTCAGGCGCATCTCTCGTTGCTCAACAGCCCTGAGAACACAGTGATGTTCGAACTCTCAGGCCACGCCAATGGTGATAGCTGGGAAAACATACTCGTCATCTACAATCCTACTAAGGCGGATGTGCTGTGTAAGCTGCCTCCTGGACATTGGACTATGGTGGTTTGCCAGGATCGTATCAGTGAGGACTACCTGGGTCGAGCCTCAGGAAGAGTGTTCGTGCCTGCTATCTCATGCATGGTTCTCTATAAGGGATAGACATAACAGAAGGAATCGCAGCCACCTTATGGTGATCTACCTCACCTGCATAAAACAAGAGCAAGGCCATTGTATAACTTGCATAAAAGTGACACAATTTTTTTGCGCAACTTGCCTATAGTATCCCCAAAGATGAAGGAGTATATTATGTAGAGAAGGACAACATGATAGGCATGTCCTGAAAAGGACAACGAGTTCTGTGCATGTTGCCTACATATGAACAATGTGTTGTCAGGTTGAGGCAAAGAAGCCCAGGAGGACGCCGATGACGATGTCCGATTCGATTCCATTTGCGATTGACGTTGAACAGATACCGGCTGCAGAAGCAGCAATAGCAGGGCAAACTCTCTCTCCGAACGATTCACCCGACCGGCGAGCACCCCATCCATCACCAACTATCTATCATCGTTATCACCTAGAAACTGGAACGGTACCGGATATTGTGCCACTCCCTCCAAAGTTTCGGGTCAAGGTGAAAAAGCATCGCCTGATTGGTATGGTTGTCGAGGAACTTATCGCCCTGAAAGGTGACATCCCGGTCGCATTGAGCCGCCCCTGCGTGTACGGCGTCTTCTCTCGACCGCTTGGCGGGCTTACCCCGCGCGAAGAACTGTGTGTCGGCTGCTTACGCTGCACCGTCCAGTTTCCGGATATCGTGCAGATTATCCCGAATCCTGTGCGGCAACGCCTGGGCGATTCTTATGTGAAGTCGGATTACGTCGAAACCATCCTTTACGAAGCGCGCACAGGCCGCGTGCCGGTGCGTGGCGCAGGCTACCGGGGAGCCTTTGGCGGCGAAGGTTGGGACGGCCTTTGGACAGATATGTCAGAGATTGTGCGTCCGACGCGCGATGGGATTCACGGGCGTGAGTTTATCTCGACGGTGGTCGATATCGGCGAAAAACCCGCCTTCCTGCGCTTCGATGAGCAAGGCGAGGTGATAGGCCCTTTGCCAGCAGTCATTTCGACCCAAGTACCATTCCTCTTCGACACGCCCCTAGACCCTGACCGGTCAACACCGCTTGTGCCGGTACTCTCCGCAGCAGCGCGCCAGGTCGAAACCCTTGCGATGGCACCCATAGCATCGGTCATCGCGCTTTCCCTGGAGGGGCTGCATGTTGTACCCGTGATTGCAGCGGAAACGTGGAACTTGCTTGAGCAACTCACCTGGCAACCGCGCATGATCGTACTGGACGGCTGGGACCGGGAGCATTTTGATATGTTGCGACAACGCTTCCCTGGCTGCATCGTCTGTGTGCGCGTTCCAATGGATACGAACGTCCTGGATCTGGTGCAGCAGGGCGTGCGCGTATTTCACCTCACCGCCGATTATCACGGGTACGTCGGAGGTCGGTTCATAATGGATCTGATCTTGCAGGCGCACCAGAGCCTGGTCAATGCCGGGATACGAGAAGAAGTCACTCTCATCGGCGGCGGGGGTATCGTGCTGGCCGAACATGTGCCGAAAGCCATCATCTGCGGCCTGGATGCAGTCACATTGGATGTTGCGCTCCTGGTAGCATTGCAAGCCAGCTTTCATGGCGAATGTACGAATCGGAAAACAGCTTCTTTCTCCTTCCCACGCATGGATATAAGCTGGGGGGTGAAGCGGATAACGAACCTGGCTGCTTCCTGGCGTGATCAGTTGCTCGAAATCCTGGGTGCGATGGGTCTGCGAGAGGTGCGGCGGCTGCGAGGGGAGCTTGGACGAAGTATGTTCCAGAGAGACCTGGAACGAGAAGTCTTTGGTGAGGAATTGAGATGAAACTGAACGGCAAAACGGCTGAAGAACGCATTATTGAAAAGCACCAGGAGGCCCTTCATAATGGTTTTCACACATGGCCCAGCCTGGTCTTTGACCGGCCGCCAGCTATGGGCGACGCGCGCTGGACATCTGACCTCATCCTATCCACCTGGATGCAGGCCGAAAAGGGCAAACCCCCAGACAACGGTCTTGAATATCGCATAGGACGCTCCGGCGGCGGTTTCGATGCTTTGGCATTCAAGTATCTGCCCAGGGAGCAGTGGATTCCTGAGCAGGAAGTCATCGATACCTCGATTCCATTGAATCGTCGACCATATGACCGCCACATCTCGATCCCCATTCCCTGGTATGGCGGTGGTATGTCCTATGGCTCCGTTGGGGAGCCGATCATGCTGGCTCGCGCAAAAGCAGCCAGGCAGTGGGGAACATTCACCTCAACCGGCGAGGGTGGCTACCCCGAATCGCTGGCTCCCTTTGCAGAGCATGTGATTACGCAGGTTGCTACGGGCATGTTCGGCGTGCGAGAAGAGACGATCCTGCGAGCGCCCATCATCGAGTTCAAGTACGCTCAAGGAGCCAAGCCTGGGCTTGGTGGACACCTGCTGGGAGATAAGTCCACGACCGCTGTCGCCAAAATGCGCGAGAGCGTGCCATGGGTCAGCCTGTTCTCACCGTTTCCGTTCCACAGCGTCTATTCAGTCGAGGATCACAAGAAGCACATTGACTGGATGAAAACCATCCATCCCGATGCGCTCATGGCGGTCAAAGTTTCGACGCCGGTGGACGTTGACATGGTGGCTATGGGCAGCTACTACGCCGGAGCGCATATCATCCAGATCGACGGTGGCTATGGCGGCACAGGCGCCGCGCCCGAAATTGCCAAGAAGAACATCGCCATGCCTATCGAGCTGGCCATTCCAAAGGTGCATCGTTTTCTCCTCTCGGAAGGCATTCGCGACGAAGTCGTCCTCATGGCGAGCGGAGGCATCCGCACAGCTGACGACATCGCCAAAGCGATTGCCCTGGGCGCGGATGGCTGTATTCTCGGTACATCTGAGCTTGTCGCTCTAGGCTGCACACGCTGCAGCAACTGCGAGCGAGGACGGGGTTGCCCGTTTGGCTTGACCACTACCGATCCCCAACTCTCGCAACTGGTCGATTCCGAATGGGGAGCCGAGCGGCTGTGCCGCTTCTATACCTCCTTGCAGTGGCAGTTACGTGCCATTCTGCGGCAGTTAGGGCTGCGCAGCGTGCTCGAGCTTCGAGGCCGCATGGATGTGCTGAGTTATTCAAGAAGAGATGGTTAACATGGATCGCGAGCACCTTATTGAAGCCTTGATTACTTCCCGGCGCTTTCTTGATAAAAGCTCGCTTCCCCGTTACGATGGCGAAGCGGAAGGCGGCTGTGGAGTCATCGGCATGGCTGCAAGCACACCTGTTCGTGGCAACCACCTGCTTCAGGCGCTGCAACAGATGCGCAATCGAGGGAACGGCAAGGGAGGTGGCATCGCCGCCGTTGGCCTGGATCCTGACTTCTTTGGATGCCAGCGCGCCACACTTGCCAACGATTACTTGCTGGCTGTCGCCTACCTGGATAGCTCGGCGCGCCCGCAAGTAGAATCCACCTGTATCGAGCCGACCTTCATCGTCGATGCGATATTCCAGGTACCCACCCTGCCAGACTTTCGCTCGATTCCCGGCCTGGAGGTGCAGCCACCGGATGTGTGGTGCTATTTCGTGCAGGTACGTCCGGATACGCTGGCGCAGTTCAGGCAGCAGTACTACATCGCCAATAGCGATGACACGGCTATTAAAGACGAGATCGTCTATCAAAATACCTACCGCCTGAATAGCGCATTTTATGCAGCGACCGGTGAGAAGCGCGCGTTCGTGCTGTCACACGGGAAAAACGTACTCGTCCTCAAGATGGTTGGCTATGGCGATGATGTCGTGCACTATTACGGGCTGGAAAACTTGCGTGCTCATGTCTGGATCGGGCACCATCGCTATCCGACGAAAGGAAAGGTGTGGCATCCCGGTGGCGCTCACCCATTCATCGGCATGCACGAGGCCCTGGTACATAACGGCGATTTCGCCAATTACACCTCCATCTGCTCCTACCTTGCTCAACGCAACATTCAACCGTTGTTCCTGACGGATACCGAGGTGGCCGTCCTGGTGTTCGACCTGTTGCATCGCGTCTATGGATACCCGCTCGAATACGTCATCGAAGCGATGGCACCAACCACTGAGCGCGATTTCACGCTGCTAGCACCGGCAAAGCAGCGCCTGTATTCCATGCTCCAGACCGTTCACCTGGGTAGTTCACCCGATGGCCCCTGGTTCTTCCTCATCGCCCAGTCGGATGTTCGCAAGCGCGCCTACCGCCTGGTTGGTATCACCGATACCTCCATGCTGCGCCCCCAGGTCTTCGCCCTGCAGCGCGGCATAGCCACCATTGGCTTCGCGGCCTCCGAAAAACAGGCTATTGATGCAGCCCTGGAAAGCCTGGCTCAGGAAGATACGAGCTTCTGGTCGCGCGCCGACCTCTACTGGAACGCACGTGGAGGCAGCCATACCGATGGCGGCGCTTTCATCTTTACCGTGCAAGGCGAAGAAACTGGCAATACTGTCTTGCAATGCGTGGACAAATTCGGGCGAGACATTGAACCTGATCCGACCCACTACCCGTTGAATACTCATTCCACCGATGGTCACTCCCCTGTTCGACAGCAAGCGAATTTGCAGTCGCTCCTCCAGCAAGAATTGGCGGCAAAGGAGTTGTTCGATCAGATATGCCAGCGCATGCCAGTGTGGGACTACGACGAAGTGCAGGCTTTCCTGGATGTACTGGAACAAACTGCCAGGAGCGATGACGAGCGAGAGCGCGCCGTCGAGACCCTGACGTTGCTGATGGACCGCCGGTATTCTATTGGAACAATGAAGAGAAGTTGCCTGCTTACCATGTTTGATGGCAGTTTTGCCAGGCTGGTGGAGCGCATCCACGACGCTCGCTCACCAGAATTCGCCTGCATCGGCTTCGGTGACCAGCTTCCAGCATGCCAGGGTGTGGATGCCAGGCTGCTCATTGACGCCCGCGCCTATCCAATCGAGGGGAATGACTCGCTGGCGCGCGTCATAGTAACACTCTACCAGCGCGGTTTTCGCCGGTTCCTCGTCGCCAACACACGCGGCCACCGCTTCATTGGTTGTGGCATAGGAGTGTTATCGGATAACCTGCGCATTGATGTATATGGATCGCCCGGAGACTACCTGGCCTCTGGCATCGATGGTGCCGAAGTGATCGTTCACGGCAGCGCACAGGATCAGCTTGCCCAGATCATGAAGGGAGGCAAACTGATCGTCTATGGTGACGTTGGGCAAACCTTCATGTATGGCGCGAAAGGCGGCGATGTCTTCATTCAGGGCAATGCTGCCGGGCGGCCATTAATTAACGCGGTGGGGAAGCCGCGCGTCGTCATCAACGGAACCTGCCTGGACTACCTGGCCGAGTCGTTTATGGCCGGCGATCCGTTGCATGGTGGGGGCTTCGTCATCGTGAACGGCGTCTCCTTCGATGAGGATGGCACACTGCGCGATATGGATACCCCCTATCCCGGCGGTAATCTCTTCTCGCTCGCCTCAGGCGGGGCCATCTACATTCGCGATCCACACCACAAGGTGGCCGACGAGCAGCTTAACGGCGGCCAGTTTGCCCCGCTCATCGTCGAGGACTGGACGCTTATCCGGCCCTATCTCGAGCAGAACGAGTCTATCTTTGGCATCTCTTTAGACCGCTTACTCATAGTAAATGGCTCCTCTCGCGCTCCCACACTAGTCTATCGCAAGATTCAACCTGCTGGTCATAAGGCCCTGATGCCGGAGGAAGCCTGGGTGAGACGGGAGAACTGATGTTGAATGATTGGGATGAGAGATCCTCACGACGTTCCGCCAGAGTCGCCAGCAACCCCCACCTGCTCAGATCTGGCATATACCGTTTCGATACACCCCCGTACGAAGAACATTCGAGCGAATTATGCAACACTACTCCAGCAGATGAAACAAGAGAGAGAGCAACCACAAGATATCCATGTGATAGAGGACAGCAACGTCCAACGCGATGGTGGAGGAGCAGAGAAGAAGGTATAAAGAGAAGTCCGATGAGATATAATGCTTGAGGAACTTTCAATTTAACCTGTTTAAGCTGTGGTGCGTTTATCTCTTATTCGTCGTGCAATAGTTGCTTGAGGAAACGGATAAGGACTCCTAAGAAGGAGGCCAGGAATGACTGACTATGTGGGGCAACAGCTTGGTAACTATCGCTTGATCCGTCTACTGGGGAAAGGCAGCTTTGCCGAGGTCTACCTGGGCGAACACATTCACCTCAGTACGCAGGCAGCAATCAAAGTACTCCATACACAATTGACTAGCGACGATGTAGACAATTTTCGTAACGAGGCCCGCATAATTGCTCGCCTGATCCATCCGCACATTGTGCGCGTTCTTGAGTTTGGGGTCGAGGGAAAGACTCCTTTTCTGGTGATGGACTTTGCCCCTCACGGAACATTGCGTCAGCGGCACCCCAAAGGAACTGGCTTGCCGCTCGATACCGTTGTCTCCTACGTCAAACAGTTAGCAGATGCTTTACAGTATGCCCATGAAAAAAAGCTGGTTCACCGGGATATCAAGCAAGAGAATATACTGCTGGTACGTCTCAACGAGGTTTTACTCAGTGACTTTGGCCTTGCGATCATCGCCCAGAGTTCGTACTCCCAACAGGTACAGGATTCGGCTGGAACTATAGCTTATATGGCTCCTGAGCATATCCAGGGGCATCCATGTCCTGCCAGTGATCAGTACGCTTTGGGCGTCGTAGTTTATGAGTGGCTGAGTGGAGATCGCCCTTTCCATGGATCAACGCTTGAGGTAGCGACACAGCATCTGTTTGCTCCCCCTCCACCGCTACAGGAAAAGGTTCCCACCATCCCATCTGCTGTCGAGCGAGTGGTGCTGAAAGCCCTGGCCAAAGACCCGAAGCTCCGTTTTGCGCAAATACAGAGCTTTGCTCTGGCCTTGGAAGAGGCCAACCGGACAGAGTCAACTGGACGAACACTTCCTATGCTTTTTACGAAATACGAATCCGAAACTGGACAACTCTCCAAAAACAACCTCCCAACGGGGACGGTCACGTTGCTCTTCCCTGACATCGAAGGATTGACACGCTTGCTTCAAGAGTCGGGTCAGGGCTACCCAGGTATCCTTGTGGAGTGCCGGCTCCTCTTACGAGCGATATTCCAACAGTGGCATGGGTACCAGGTCGATACACAAGGAGATAGCTTCTTCGTGGCATTTGCTCGCGCAACCGATGCTATCTTAGCCGCAGTGGACGTACAACGTGCCCTCGCAACTCATGCCTGGCCAAAAGATGTGACGGTGCGTGTGCGCATGGGATTGCACACAGGTGAACCGTCTGTAGCATCTGAAGGCTACATTGGCTCGGACGTAAACCTCGCCGCACGGATCATGAGTGCCGGATATGGTGGACAGGTGCTCCTTTCCCAAACGACCGGCGACCTTATAGATCATAACTTTCCGACTGGAGTGAGCCTACGGGATTTGGGAGAGCATCGCCTCAAAGACCTAAGACGCCCAAAACGCCTCTTCCAACTCGTCATTGAGGGCTTGCCTGCTGATTTCCCGCCTCTCAAGACACTCGACGCTCGGCCAAATAACTTACCCATCCAGTTCACCTCACTTATTGGACGAGAGAAAGAAGTGGCTGCTGTGCAAAACCTCCTGTCTCGTGAGGATATACGCTTGCTCACCTTGACAGGTCCTGGTGGTACGGGTAAAACCCGCCTGGGTTTGCAGGTGGCAGCCGAACTCAATGACAGCTTTACTGATGGAGTCTTTTTCGTGAACCTGGCTTGCATCAGTGATCCCGACTTAGTCATGCCCACCATCGCTGAAACATTCGAACTCAAAGAAACTGGAGATCAACCGCTGCTTGACCTACTGAAAGCGTATCTGCGAGAAAAGCATCTCTTGCTGCTACTGGACAACTTCGAGCAGGTGGTGGGTGCAGCCGTGCTGGTAGCGGACCTACTTGCCGCTTGTGCAAAGCTCAAGGTATTGGTGACCAGCCGCGTCGTACTGCGTATGCGAGCCGAGCAGGAGTTTGCGGTACCCCCACTGGCACTGCCCGATCTCAAACTCCTGCCCGATCTTGTAGCACTTACACAGTATGAGGCGCTCGCGCTCTTTGTCCTGCGAGCGCGAGCGGTCAAGCCTGAATTCCAAATGACCGATGCGAATGCTCCGACCATAGCGGGGATCTGTGCCCGCCTGGATGGGTTGCCACTTGCTATCGAGTTAGCCGCAGCTCGCATCAAATTGCTTCCTCCACAAGCGCTGCTTGCACGCCTGGGCCAAAGGTTACAGGTGCTGACGAGCGGAGGACAGGATGTGCCGGCACGGCAGCAAACACTGCGCAACACGATTGCGTGGAGCTACAACCTCTTAGATGCGCAGGAACAGCAACTCTTCCGACGGCTCTCGGTCTTTGCGGGAGGTTGTACTCTAGAAGCAATAGAGTCGGTTTGCATGACTCTTGATAGCAATGCAGATCAGGTGTTGGATGTAGTAGCATCGCTCGTCGACAAGAACCTGCTTCAACAAAGAGAGAAAGAGGAGGGGGAACCACGCTTGGTGATGCTAGAAACAATCCGTGAGTATGGATTGGAATGTTTGGCAGCGAGCAGAGAGACCGAAGCAATTTGGCAAGCGCATGCGGAATACTACCTGATACTGGCGGAGAAGGCTGAGTTGGAGTTCAGACATGCACAGCCAGGAGTATGGTTGGAACTGTTGGGCCAGGAGCACGAGAACCTGCGGGAAGCACTGTCCTGGTTCGTGAAATTGAAAGGAGCTGAGAAAGCCTTGCGCTTGGGTGCGGCATTAGCGTGGTTTTGGGTGGCATGTGGGTACCTCAGTGAGGGGCGCCAATGGGTGGAGAGGGCCCTGACTGAAAGTGAAGGGGTTGCGGCGTTCATTCGAGGGAAGGGGCTAAATGCTGCTGGAATTTTAGCCTGCAGTCAAGGTGATTACCGGCGTGCAGCGACACTGGGCGAAGAGAGCCTGACGCTATTCCGTGAACTAGGCGACCAGCGCGGCATTGCCCTCTCACTCAACGTCCTGGGGTATGTAGCTCGTTTGAGGGGTGATTATGCTGCAGCACGTTCGATGTGTGAAGAGAGTCTGGCGATCTTTAGGCAGGAGGAAGACAAGTGGAACATCGCCGAAACGCTCTACTTCTTGGCAAGTATGGCTACGTTTCAAGGTGATCTCGCAACTGCACGCATACTGATTACGGAAGACCTGGTGCTCTTCAGGGAGATGGGCGACCAGCGCGGCATCGCTTACGCGATGAACACCCTGGGGCTGGTGTCTCTTATCGAAGGTGATGCTGAAACGGCCCGTCTCCAGCAAGAGGAGAGCTTTGCGATCTGCAAAGCGTTGGGGGATAGGCTGGGTATCGCCTTTGCGCTCAGTGCCTTGGGAGGGTTAGAGCTCTTACAGGGAAACTATGTAGCAGCGCGCACAAAGTATGAGGAGAGTCTGACGATAGCCATACAATCGGGTGATAAATGGTTCACGGCCGTGGTGCTGGAGGGATTTGGGAGAGCAGTTGCGGCGCAGGGACTAACAGCGTGGGCGGTACGGCTCTGGAGTGTGGCTCACTCCTTGCGTGAAGCCATCGGGACGCCTCTGTCGCCTATCGAGCGTGCCGTCCAGGAGCATTCAATGGCTGCCGCACGCATCCACCTCGGTGGGGAGATGTTTGAAGCAACGTGGGCCCAGGGACGCACCATGACACTGGAACAGGCTCTTACGGAACAGGGGCAAGCGACAATATCCATAGCACAATCATCAACTCCTCCAGCAAAGTCACCAGCCACTTTCCACGACGGACTAACGACACGGGAGATCGAGGTGCTCCGCCTGGTGGCACAGGGATTGACCAATGAGCAAGTGGCCCAACAGCTCGTGATCAGTCCGCGAACTGTTAATACGCATCTGACCTCGATCTATGGCAAGATTGGAGTCAACTCACGCAGTGCCGCCACTAGATATGCCATTGAGCACAGCTTCGTCAAAGTTGAACATAAGATTCGAGGCAAAAGAGAGCAAGACCAATTATCATGACCCTTTACACCTCGATGAGCTTGCCATCTTCCACCAAAATCAAGTTGTTGGTCGCTTGGACGAGGATACATGTTTACAAACGTCCCTCACTACCGAACGCATCTCTGCTACCTAAGAACCTGATTTGAATAGTCTTCATGGTTGATACTCCTCTCGAAACTCCCCCGGTTTTGTTCCCGCTCGTAAACGCACGGTGCTGGCAACTCCTGGAACTCATACCCCTTCCTCTGATATCGACCTGGCACCGTATTACCAACCGGAAGCACCTCTAGCTATCGAAACGCTACGCGCAATTGCTGATAAGGTTGATGATAGACATCGACACGAATTTGTCACGGAGATTGGTGGATGGGGTCCCAGGATTAATGGCGGTGGATGGCTCACCGTTCGACGCACGCTCACTGGTGCTCGAATGCCAGTCTTACACCAAGCGCGATGAGCACAACGCCTGTGACTCCTTGCAGGATTTCACGTATGCGGGTACCAAATCGGGTTTGCCCGGCCCGACTGACCAGAGAGCCATAGAGGTTAAGCCAGCTCAGAAGGATTGCCTCATAGGCAAGCATCATCAGTACCAGCCGCAGTGGAGTATCGCCCGGACTGATAAATTGTGGCAAAGCCGTGGCAAAGATTGCGCCAGCTTTCGGGTTGAACAGATTGTTCAGGAGTCCCTGCCTGAAGGCTACTCGTTCACCAAGTTGCGCCGCCTGCGGAGCAAGTGTCGTAGCGTCGGCTTGCTTGTTCCCCTGGAAGCTGGCGATCAGGCTTCGCAGGCCGAGATACCCCAGGTATGCCGCCCCGACAAACTTACAGATGGTGAAAGCGACAACTGACCTCTCAAGGAGGACAGCGATGCCGAGTACCGACGCAAGCGCCCAGATAACGCTTCCCGCCCCGATTCCAAGGGTGGTGAAAGAAGCAGCACGCCTTCCAGCAAGGAGGGCATTGCGTGTGACCAGAGCCGTATCTGGCCCGGGTGTCACAATCAGCAGCGCTGCTACGGCCAGATAGGCTCCAAACCTCGCGTCTAAGAAACTCATCTCAGATCCCCCTCAGTGCTGGTAAGGAACTCTGTAGAGACAGACTGAAATACAGGTAGTGACTTGAGCATAGAACAACAAGGGAAGAGGGACAAGCACCAATTCTCAGACAAGCAGAGAGCCATTTAGCCTTTCAATCTCACGCCCATTCGTCACGGCTCTGAAGTTAAGCCAGAGGGCGGAGTAGTTTTCACACTGGCTTTGCTAGCGTCGATATATACACTCCCGCGCAAAGAGGCGAAGCGGTTCGAGCTGGGCGGCGTCAACAAACCTCACGATGAATTCCTGTATTCCGGCCTCCTCAAATTCCGCCAGGCGCTCGCGAATCTGCTCAGGTGTGCCAATCAACCAGGTCTGGCGCAGTTCTTCCAGGTTGTCGCGCTCCTGGGGAGTCAACTTGGCGAGAACGTCTGCCTCAGTCTGGGCGATAACGCAGTCATCGATGAGGATTGTCCGCTTGATACTTTCGTAATCGCGTCCGAGTTGCTCGCAGTGCTGCTTGAGTACGGCTAATTTGTGTTTGATAGTTGGAATATCTCCCCCAATATTGCAGGCGTTCGCGTACTGTGCGACCAGCCGGAGTGTCACTTTTTCGCCTCCACCCCCAATCAGGAGTGGGATATGTGGTTTTTGTGCGCCTTTGGGCTGGTTGATTGCTCCCCTCACCTGGTAATAGGTCCCCTCAAAATTCGCCTCCTCCTGTGTCCACATCGCCAGGATGATCTCGACGGCCTCGCGTAAGCGCTCCAGGCGCTCGTGCGTGCTGGGAAACGGGTAACCGTATGCCACATATTCCTCCTCGTACCAGCCTGCCCCTATGCCAAAATCGAGTCGTCCATGACTGAGCGCATCCACGGTACTGGCCATTTTGGCGAGCAGCGCAGGATTGCGATAACTATTGCATGTGACCATCTGACCCAGGCGTACTCGTTTGGTATCGCGGGCCAGAGCAGCAGTGCTAGTCCAGCATTCAAAGGTCACCTCCTGCATTGGAGTGGGAACAGTGTGGAAGTGGTCGTAGAGCCAGATAGAGTGATAGCCCAATACATCGGCTTCTTGTGCGACGCGCGTCATCGTCTCATACGCCTCTGATGGGTCAGATATACCAACCAGGTCCATGCGCCATCCCTGCGGAACAATTACTCCGAAATCCATGATGAGAAAACTCCTCTTTTTACGCTAGACGAATCCTATTCCGAGAAGCCAGTAAAGCTCACTCACCCCAACGTTCCCAGAAAACCCCCTCATCGAAAGACTTACGCCCGTTTGGTTTTGGCGTGCGAGACTGCTCGCGGCCGGTGAGAGGGTAGCCAAAGGAGATCGCGACATCAAAGTGGAGATTTTGGGGAACACCCAGGATCGCTTTGGCCTTTTCCGGCTCCCACATCGAGGCGAGGCATGAGCCGATACCCAGGTCCCAGGCGGCCAGTTGCATATAGGCCGCGGCCTGTCCCAGATCGAAGCTGTCGGGAGCGGAAGAAATGAGGGCGACAGCGAATGGAGCCCCGGCCAGGTGTCCTGCATACGCACCGCATTGAGAAAGCTGCAGCAGAGTTTCGCGGGCGCGTATCGCGATGAAGTGCCAGGGCTGTGTATTCTTCGAACTTTGCGCTCGCCTGCCAGCATTCAAGATCGAGCGGATTGCTTCTTCGGACAAGGGTTCAGTAGTAAACTGGCGAACGGCGCGCTTGGTACGGATCAGTTCGGAGACCGTCATATATGTATACCTCCTATGTTGATTGCAAATGATAAACAAAACAAAAGCGCATTCCCCTTCAAGTGATAGATCTTCTCATTGTATCACGATGCCACTTTCTCTATGGATGTCCGGTCTTTTCAGGAAGCGGTAGAGCATCGCGGGTTGGTAGTTGGCCTGGCAAGCGATGCTCTCCAAAAAGCGATGTGTTGGTACCTGGACTCTTGATCTCCGGCTAGCAACTGACCACTATAGTTCAATGGAATGACCGGCCTGCTCCAAAACCTGTAAGGCCTGTTCCATATTCTCCTCTTTGATAAGTAAGTAATCAGTCGCATACGTAGCAATCGCCAGGACACTGATATCCGCCTCAGCCAGAGGAATAGCAAGCGAGGCATTGACACCTGCCACGGAAAAATCGAAGGCTCCCTGCACCTGCACACAGCGCCAGCCTCTCTCTGCCTCTATGTCTTCTGGCACATTGTCCTGTTGGCAAACGATGGATAGCTCCTCATGAGTACGCGTCAGTGAGACAAAATCACCCAACAGAGCCCAGTAGGGAATGTGTTTATCAGGATGGAATTGGCAAACAGCATACTTATGTGGCAACAGTGATAGGCTTAATTTTTTCATGGGTTCTCATTGCTCCTTTATCTGCCTGCTTTTCATGAGTGTATCCTTAACTGCAGAGCTGATAGAGAGAGCCACCGCCCAACAGACATATCGCGTGGGAGGTGCCAACGTCTCATCAATTGTCGGAGGTCTTCTCTATCGGCCCTACACATTTCGCTGTTCGTGGTTCAACGATGGTATCTGACTAAGTATATGGGCTTTCACCTCAAGCTGCTACATGCAAAATAGAAAGAATTTGTCATAAGATTTTATGCACTATGCACAATACTTATATTGCTCCTGAGAAATTGCAGAGATGAAGTGAACCATTTTTGATCGTTTGCAGAGGAAAGCAACTGAGTGGATATACAAATTATTTTGGAGGGATGTTCGATTCACGATCAGCAGGTAATTGATGCACAAACCCGGGCCCGCCGAGAAACATACCGCCATCGACGTTGATGCACTGCCCACCTGCATATATCCAGGGGCCATCTACCTGTCTAGGCGGGCAGCGGAGTATGGAGCTGATGGGAGTATGCCCGTGTACCAGTTGTCGTCCTCCGAAGAGACTCAAAAAGCGACGGGCGAACTCTACGCCATTGTTCGTGTGCATGAACGCTCCACGCCGGGCAAAATCTTCCAACATTTCTTCCCAAGCTAACGCATCGCTCCACCTTAACAGCTTGTTGAAGGCAGCATTCACCTCATCAACGGTGTGCCCACATTTGATATAGAAAGGCGCATCCGCATGCATG
>Ga0207684_10000650_pt1 | contig 41194 bp, 34 predicted proteins | sample KBSK5501metaG_FD_184342 | JGI IMG/M metagenome (GOLD analysis project Ga0207684, IMG submission 184342) | Corn, switchgrass and miscanthus rhizosphere microbial communities from Kellogg Biological Station, Michigan, USA - KBS K5-50-1 metaG... | ecosystem: Host-associated > Plants > Roots >... | reverse complement strand
CATCGCCGACATCGCCGAAAAGTTTGATACAAAAGGCGACGCTGAACTTCATGGCTGACGTATGTGGATCGAGCTTAACGGCTCCTTTCGCACTTCAAGTGGATTGCGTTGTTATCGAGCTCATAGGCGCTGGAAAGTCAGTTGCCGGCGATGACGGCGATGACGGCGTTTATAGCAGCCTTCCCATTGGATGCGTCACTCCAACTTCAGTCTTCCGGCGCGCAGCTTCTATCAACAATGCGTAGGTTTCCGACGGACGATCACCCAGATGGTCTTCCACCAGCCGGCTTGTATCGTTCGCGTAGTCGATCGAGTAGAGCCCAAACCTCGGCGTGAACGATCCCCACTCGTAGTTGTCGAAAAGCGACCAGTGCAAATAGCCGATCAACGGGATCTCCGATTGGATAATGTTTATCACCTCCCGAACATGCAGATGGAGGAATTGGCTCCGAGTCATTCGGTCGCGCCGATGTGTTGTCCTGTTATCTGTCCGCCGGCGAAGCGCCATTCCATTTTCCGCAATCAACACTGGTCGCCCGTTGAAATCCTTGCTGTAGTATTCGCAAAAAAAGCGCATCCCTTTAGGTAGGACCCGCCAATCCCACCACTTACTCGTCACTGTATTCATCAGCCACGCTCGCAACGATTTGTTTTTGAATTCGTGATCCCACCAGACCGGATGCCGGAACATATGCGCGGCGAAAGGGTCATAATAGTCAAGCCCCAGATAATCGAATGCAACGTCACGCTCCGAACGATAAAGCTCTTCGATCAAAGATCCGAAACATTCAGGCAAAAACGTTTTGTATCCCAACCAATTACTAAATCGTTTCAACCCGTCGCCGAAAAAGAAGGGGATATCCTTTTTCAACGGAATCTGCGCTCGCTCAAAGGCCTGCTCAAACTCGTGAATCTTGGTGTAGACATAGTCCCGCAATTCATTGAGGCTGACATTCCGTTCCCGGACGGAGACCAAATCCAGCAAAATCTTGTCGGACCAGTAGAGATCGCTGCAGTAGTTATTGAATGTCACCATCGGCTCGGGCCAACCATGTTTTGCCGCCAACTGATGGATCAGATTGTACGATCTGACATGGGCGATCAATATGTGGCGATACACTTCCAACAGCGTCCGCAATCCGTGAGTTTTTTTATGACGCCCCGGAAACTGGCTCCCGAAATAGGTGTTCAACACCAGCATGTTCGGTTCGTTGACGGTGATGAAGTAGCGCACCGGCGCTAAGCCATGGCGGTCGGTTAAACCGCGATTGATGTGTGTAACTGCTTCACGAACGTATCGGTAGAAATGGTCGACTATCCCAATGTCCAGCCAAGGGTCACTGCCCAGCCAGGAGGGATGCACAAAGTGATGCAGCGTGACAATCGGCTCGAGACCATGGCGCCGACACTCCGCGATCATCTCCGTGTAATGATCCAGAGCCTGGCGATCGAATGAAGGAGGAGGTCCCTCCGCGTTAGTAAAAACCGGTTGAACCCGGCTCCACTCAATTCCCAGCCGAAAAGTGTTCACACCCATCTCGCGACACCGAGCAAAATCCTCGGCATAACGATTCCAGAATTCGGCACCGACGCCGCTCGGCACTACTTCCTTGCGACGTTCGGGAACCGCCCAATTCGTCTGGGGTTGACCAGGGCGATTGTAGCCACCTTCGGATTGATAAGCTGAGGTCGCGACACCCCACAGAAAATCAGTCATAGCGAGCTTTTTCGCGTTCCCGGGCGGCCGCTAATATCATTGCCTCCGCGTGATGATCGGTCACTTCGAGCGGCGGCAGATTGTCGGCCACAAGCGTTTCTACTATGATGCGAGCCGCATCCGGCTTGCTCAAGGCAAGAGCCTTGTGTTTCATGATCCGCAAACGGTCCGGATTGCTGAGCAGGCAATCGATCTTAAACGGTACTGTCGTCATCTCGTTGCATTTCACCGCTACACCGTCCTCCAGCAGATGATCGCTGTTCCTCTCCTCTTGGCCTGGAATCGGGCTTACAATTACCATCGGTAAACCCGCCGCCAGAGCTTCCGCAGTGGTCATGCCTCCAGGCTTGCCTATGTACAGGTCAGAGATCCTCATGAAATCTGCCATTCGATCGGTGTAGCCGATCACTTTGAAATTCTCGTTTTCTTGTCCAATTGCTTGAACAACGCGTCTGCGCGTCTCGGCGCTTCTCCCGCACACGACGATCGTTTGCGCCCGGTTTCGCAGATTCTTCAATCGGTGAACTACAAATTCTGCCGGGCCACCACCTAAGGCGCCCGCCGACAAGAGTAAGGTTGGCGACGTCGGATGGAGGCGATACCTGCGTCGCATCGCAACGACGTCGATCGGAGCGGAAAACTCTGGATCAATCGGAATGCCTGAGACTGTGATTCTCTCTTTGGGAAGGCCCAATTCCTCGAGATGGGCTCGCGTTTCTTCGATTGCGACAAAATATCGATGAAACATCCGCGATAACCACATCGCGTGAAAATCGAGGTCGGTCACGACAATCGACAAATGCGCATCCAAGAGTTTCTTAGCGATCAAATGAGAGATGATGCCTGCGGGCATGAAATGGGTGCAGACGGTGATATGCGGATCGAACTGCCGGATAAATTTTACCAGCGGACCGGTGTTGAGCCGATCGAGCATCAACCGCATGCCATCGGTTTTCCACGGCTCATCACTCTGCTTGTACCACCATCCCAGGAACTCTGGGGCATCTTGGACCAATCGGGTGTACAGCTTGGAATAGAAATCGCGAAACAGTTTATTAGTGAAATGTAACGCGTCGCTATGCACGACTTCGCCAACGTCCGGGTTTGCCTCGAACGCCTTGGTCAATGCCTCGCCCGCCTTCAGGTGGCCGGTCCCAGCGCTCGTAGACATGATCAGGACACGCTTCATTCTTTATGGCAGAGAATGGACCGAAGATGGCCGGGACTCAAGCGGGCCGTTCTTCAGCTCAGCAATCCCGCCTTGGCGGGACCCACCACTCCAGAGCCGGCACTACCAAATCGTTACGACTTAACCTCCGGCTCCGGTTCATTTCGCTCGTACGCGTGGCGGCTCTTACGAATGATACTGAGGTTTCTTACGTAAACAAACGTCCCGAAAAGCTGACCGGCAAGTCCAACCGGATCGCGCCGAAAAGCGAAATATAGCCCGAGCAATATCCCGCCCAGTATACTCAGGTACCAGAAGGAAACCGGTACAACGCTCCGTTTTTTTCTCTCTGAAACAATCCATTGAACTAAAAATCGCGCGCCAAAAATGAACTGGCCGACAAAACCGAGGATAACCAGATAGTTCCAGTCAAGACCAAGGAACCGGTGTCGTTCTCCGAGCCAAGTCACAGCGATCCAGGTAAGAAAATTCATGATTTGGGAATAGTCTGGAAGTGAAGCATTGCGTTACGAGAAAGTCGATGGAGTTCCAGGTTCCGGGCTTCGGTTCCGCGTTCCGGGTTCGGGGATGCTTTTCAGAAATACCGCTCGCTCTGACCCCGGAGCCGGGAACTCGGAGCCCGGAACTCGGAACGCATCTTGAATCCTCCATTATCCTGCTACCTTAGGGGTTATTATGAACAAAGTGCGGGTCTGGACAGGCAGCCCCTACCCTTTGGGCGCAACCTGGATGAACGATGGCGTGAATTTCGCCTTGTACTCTGAAAACGCCACCGGAGTCGACCTCTGTTTGTTCGATCAGCCCGACTCAGAACGCGAAATCATTCGCGTTCGAATGACTGAGAAAACAAATCATGTCTGGCACCTGTTCTTACCCGAGATACGCCCGGGCCAGCTTTACGGCTATCGTGTTTATGGCGCGTACGAGCCGCAGAATGGACAGCGATTCAATGCATCCAAGATGCTGATCGATCCCTACGCAAAAGCGATTGCCGGAAAGATAAAGTGGGGACCAGAAATGTTCGGCTATCCGCTAGGCGGTTCCGACGGCGACCTTAAACGCGATTTTCAGGATAGTGCAGCGTCGACGCCAAAATGTGTTGTGGTAGACACTGCCTTTGACTGGGGAAGAGAGAAGCGACCCAACATTGCGCTACACGAGGCGGTCATCTATGAGGTGCACGTGAAGGGCTTCAGCAAGCTCTGGGATAAGGTTCCAGAGCCTTTGCGCGGTACTTACGCAGGCCTGGCCTCGCCAGAGGCAATTAAGTATTTCAAGAGACTCGGCGTCACCAGTATTGAGCTGCTACCTGTGCATGAACACGTCGACGACAGTATTCTCGAGGACAGAGGCCTGACCAATTATTGGGGATACAACTCAATCGGTTTTTTCGCCCCCGAAAGCAGTTACTCGAGCAAAGGAGTCACCGGCGTTCAAGTTGTGGAGTTCAAGGAGATGGTTCGCGATCTGCATCGGGCCGGTCTGGAAGTGATTCTTGATGTCGTCTACAACCATACGGCAGAAGGCAACCATTTAGGTCCGACCCTCGCATTTAAAGGCATCGACAACCTGTCTTATTACCGCCTAGTCGCGAACGACCGCCGCTTCTACATGGATTACACAGGAACCGGAAACACACCCGATACTCGCAACCCACACGTGCTGCAGTTGATCATGGATAGCTTGCGCTACTGGGTGACGGAAATGCGGGTCGACGGATTCCGATTCGATCTCGCATCCACCCTCGGTCGCGAAGATCATTTAGTCGCACGGGACAGCGGCTTCTTCGATATCGTTCTGCAGGATCCGATTCTTTCGAAGGTCAAGCTGATCGCTGAACCCTGGGATGTCGGCGAAGGCGGTTATATGGTCGGAGGATTTCCGATGCCGTGGTCAGAGTGGAACGGAAAATATCGTGACTGCGTTCGCCGTTACTGGAAAGGCGACTCTGGCACCCTGGCGGAGCTGGCATACAGGATTACGGGCAGCCCCGACCTTTACGAGCACCAGGGCAAACGCCCCTACGCGAGCATCAACTTCGTTACCGCACACGATGGATTCACTTTGAACGATCTCGTCAGTTACAACGAAAAACATAACGAAGCGAACGGCGAAGAAAATCGAGACGGCGACAACAGTAACAATTCATGGAACTGCGGGGTGGAAGGCGAAACAAAGGATCCCGCGATTAACGCGCTGCGGCGACGACAACGTCGCAATTTTATGTCGACACTCCTCCTTTCGCTGGGAGTGCCAATGATCAACGCGGGTGACGAGTTTGGTCGCACTCAAAAAGGAAACAACAATACCTACTGTCAGGACAACGAGCTCAATTGGTTCGATTGGAATTGGAATAAAGAGGCCAAAGCATTCTTCGACTTCACCCGGCGACTGATCGAGTTCCGCAAGGAGCACCCTGTATTCAGACGTCCAAAATATTTTCTCGGACGACGAATTCGTGGCTCCGATGTCAAAGATATCATGTGGTTTGACCCAGCCGGGGCGGAAATGAACGAAGAAGCCTGGAAGGCCGGCTTTGCAAAATGCATCACTATGCTGGTGAGCGGCTCAACCATCAATGTACGCGACGCGCAGGGAGAACCTATCCATGACGATACATTTCTTTTGCTGTGTAACGCCCACCATGAACCTTTGACCTTTATCTTGCCAGGTCGCGAAGAGATTCGATGGGAATTGATCTTGGACACCAAAGAAGAGTCCGGGTTCGTTACGACGAAGACCGAAACCGCGGCGGGAGACGAAGTTGAACTGATTGAGCGAAGTCTTGTTTTGCTACGCCTCTCGGCCGGCGAAGAGGCGCTCGCTCGGGAAGCGGCTTGGACAACCAGAGAAGGCAAGATCCCGTCAAAGGTACCAACGGCACCGAGCGAGGGCTAAGGATGGACGCATCGTACAAGGTTGGCTCACAGCAGGCTGTGCCGAGGAAAGTCGCAATAAATCGCGACCGTACCAGCCGCGTGCGATGGTCTGCTACTGGTCTGGGCACGATTTATCGTGACTTTCCAGGACATGGCAGAACCACACCCGTTGGCTCGGTCCAAAACCTCCATCAACCATGAAGAACCGATCATTTTCGCAAGGGGCAGAAATCACTCCCGACGGCGTCTCTTTTCGAACCTGGGTTACAGGAAAAAAGAGTCTGTCCGTCGTAATTCTGGATCCGGAAGGGAATCCAATTCGCGAACTACCGCTGGAGCGAGATGCTTTGGGATATGCAAGCGTTGTCGATCCCGAAGCAAAAGCGAACACCCTGTACAAGTACCGGATCAATGGCGAGTTGCTGCCTGACCCCGCGTCGCGCTTTCAGCCCCAGGGAGTTCACGGGCCGTCGCAAGTCGTCGATCCCAACCAGTTCGTGTGGACAGATCAATCGTGGACACCGCCGGCCACTTCAGACTTGCTCATTTATGAACTGCATGTCGGGACGTTTACTCCGGAAGGAACTTTTCGCGCGATTGTCTCGCGCCTGGACTATTTGCAAAAGCTGGGTATGACAGCAATTGAGCTCATGCCGATCGCCGACTTCGCAGGAGATCGCAACTGGGGTTACGACGGAGTTTCTTTGTATGCGCCCTGCCGGGCATATGGCACCCCGGACGATCTTCGGTTTTTGGTGGATATGGCACACAAAGCGGGTCTGGCCGTGATTCTGGACGTTGTTTACAATCACCTTGGACCCGACGGAAACTATCTCGGCGCCTACTCAGATCAATACTTCAATCCGTCTCACCACACGCCGTGGGGCGATGCTTTTAATCTTGATTCACCAGATTCAAGACCGGTTCGAGATCATTTCAGCCAGAATCCGGTTTATTGGAAAAAAGAGTTCCATATCGATGGATTCCGGCTCGATGCGACCCAGGCGATTCCGGACGATTCGCCAAAGCATGTGATTCAGGAAATCGCTGAACGAGTTCAGGCTCTCGGCGGATTCGTAATCTGCGAGGATCCGCGTAACGAAAGGAAGATCGTTTTGCCAAGAGAGCAAGGCGGCTATGGGTGCGACGCTGTGTGGGCTGACGATTTCCATCATGTCGTGCGAGTTCAGATGACTCACGAAGATGAAGGATACATGGGTTACTTCAAGGGGACCATGGAGGAATTGCTCAAAATACTCCGTGTCGGGTGGCTGTTCACTGGTGAACTGCAAAAGGATGGCATCCTTCGGGGGACGCGGGGTGACGACATTGCTCCTCAACGTTTCGTCCATTGCATTTCCAATCACGACCAGATCGGAAACCGGGCACGGGGCGACCGTTTGCATCAGATAATCTCGCCCGAGAGTTACCGGGCCGCTTCGGCGCTCCTGTTGCTCGACCCGTATACGCCGATGCTTTTTATGGGCCAGGAATGGGGCGCTTCCAGTCCCTTTCTCTATTTCACCGATCATCACAAGGAGCTCGGAAAAGGAGTCACTGAAGGTCGCAGAAAAGAGTTTGCCGACTTCTCTGAGTTTCGTGATCCGGCGAAAAGAAATGAGATCCCAGATCCTCAAGCGATCGAAAGCTTCGAAAGATCGAAACTGGTTTGGCAAGAATTAGAGAACGCCGGAGCCGGAAAGCTTCTTCGGTTATACAAAGATTTCTTACAATTTCGGAAGAGTCGATTGCGGCAACGAGACAGAGAGCACTGGCTGGTGACCCAGGCATCTGAATGGACGATTGCCCTCAAATACAACTACGCGCATGAGGAGATACTGATTCTATCGCAACTCGTGCCGTCGGAAACAGCTGTGGATGCGAAGAAGTTGGTGTCTCAAGATAGTCGGCCATGGCAATTCGTGATGTCGTCGAATGAATCGATTTATGGCGGAGAGAGCCCCGGATATTTTGATTCGCAAGGTCGACGGTTTCAGCTGAATCAACCGGAGATGATCGTTTTTTCTCGAACGCTGTAGGACGGCAGGCCCTGCCGTCGACACGCACACGGCGCCACCCCATTCGAATATATGCTAACCGATCGGAAACCAGTTTTGTACGCGCTGAGTTTTGGCGGCAGGGCTTATCGCCCTCCCGCGATCCCCCTTGATAGATCCACCGAATGGAAGAATGCTTGAAATAACAAAGCCCTGGAATTTACTAAAATGGCATCGCACCCCCGTATACCGATCGCGACCTACCGGCTCCAATTCAATGGTGAATTTACGTTTCGTAAGGCAACCGACATCGTGCCTTATCTGCAGAAACTCGGGATCAGCGACATTTACAGTTCGCCCTTTTTTCGCGCCCGGCCGGGCAGCAGTCACGGCTACGATGTCACGAACCATAATGAACTGAATCAAGCCATTGGTTCTCAGGAAGAATTCGATGCAATGGTTGCCGCGCTCCATGAGCGCGGCATGGGACAAATCGCAGACTTTGTTCCAAACCACATGGGGATCACCGATCCGACCAATGAATGGTGGATGGATGTTCTGGAGAATGGTCCCAGCTCCGCCTACGCGCCGTTTTTCGACATCGATTGGGACCCGATCAAAGAGCAGCTTCGCAACAAAGTCTTACTGCCGATCCTAGGCGATCAATACGGGCGCGTTCTGGAAAACGGAGAGTTCCACCTCCAAATGGAAGAGGGTGCTTTCTACATCACCTATTTTAATTGGGTGTTGCCGCTGAACCCTCGGAGATACCACATCATTTTGCGCGCCGCTCTGCAAAAGCTAAGCAGATATTCCGACGAAGAGATGTACATGGACCTCGAGAGCATCTTGACTGCTCTTGAGTACCTTCCGCAGCGCACGGAAACGGACGAGGAGAAAGTTAGGGAACGCTCGCGAGAGAAGGAGGCAATCAAACGAAGAATAGCAAGACTCTGCGTTGACTACCCTCAGGTTAAGGATGCGATTGAACGGGCGATGAAACAACTCGAGGGCAATGTCGGAGATCCGCGATCATTTGATCGTCTGGACGAGCTGCTCTCGGCCCAGACCTACAGGCTGAGCTATTGGAGAGTCGCGGCAGAAGAGATCAATTACCGGCGTTTTTTTGATGTTAACGAGCTGGCGGCAATCCGTGTCGAGAATCCGGTCGTGTTCGACACGATTCATCGACTCTTGTTGGACTTGGTAAAACGGGGAAGCGTTACCGGCCTTCGGATTGACCATGTCGATGGCTTGCGAAATCCGAAACAATATCTGTTGACGCTGCAGGAGCGATGCGCGGCCATTTACGGCAGCGATAGCGGAGAGATAGCGATCTATCTCCTTGTCGAAAAGATCTTATCGGAAGACGAAAAACTCCGATCGGACTGGCCGATTTTTGGTACTACCGGATACGAATTCGCGTCGGACCTCACACAGCTCCAAGTAGATCCAGCCAACGAAGGCGCCTTTTCAAGAATCTACCGGGACTACATCGATCGATACGTCCACCTGGAGTCTCTGATTTATGAGAAGAAGAAATTGGTGATGGACGTATCGCTGGCCAGCGATATCGAATCTTTAGGCCTCGCATTGAGCGAGCTGGCCGAACGCGATCGATTGCACCGCGATTTCACCTTGGATCTGCTCAGGACAGTGGTACGGGAAGTAATCGCCTGTTTCCCGGTTTATCGAACTTACGTTAGCGAAGAATCAGGCGCCTCGGAGAGCGACCGGCAGGTTGTCTTCAAGGCGGTTCGAGCAGCCAAGCGGCGGAACGCTGCGGTTGAAGGCTCCATTTTCGACTTCTTGCGCGATGTCTTGTTACTTGAAAAGTTCAGCAATTTCAACGAGGAAGCGCGTCGCCTTCAGTTGGAGTTCGTTCTCAAATTCCAACAATGCACTGGACCAATCATGGCAAAAGGTCTGGAAGACACCGCGTCCTACATTTTCAACCGGCTCGTGGCTTTAAATGAAGTAGGAAGTAATCCACGACAATTCGGTATCACCATCGAACGTTTTCATGAAAAGAATCGCGCGCGTCTGACTGAGACCCCACATTCACTTCTCGCTTCAACGACTCACGACACAAAGCGGAGTGAGGATGTACGCGCCCGTATCGCTGTGCTGAGTGAGATTCCCGACCAATGGCGTGAATGGATCGACGATTGGCGGAAGACTAATGGTGAGTGCAAAACAGATGTCGACGGCGAACAAGCTCCCAGCGCCAACGAAGAATACCTATTCTATCAAACGCTATTGGGCACCTACCCTTTCTCGCTTGATGCCGTCAACGCCGACTACATCGAGCGGATGCAGCAATACATGCTGAAAGCGATCAAGGAGGCCAAGGTCAATAGCAGTTGGATTCAGCCCAACGAGAGCTGGGAAAACGCGGCAACTCAGTTTGTTGCGAAAACGTTAGACTCGAAACATGGGTTTCTGTCCAAGCTGGATTCGGCGGCGATCAAGATTGCATGGCATGGCGCGTTGAATTCGTTGAGCCAGCTTGTTCTGAAGCTCACTGTGCCGGGCGTTCCAGACTTTTACCAAGGAACGGAGCTCTGGGACTTTAGTCTGGTAGATCCTGACAATCGTCGCCCAGTCGATTACTCACATCGGCAACAGCTGCTTTCCGAGATTGAAACTGCGTCAGCCGACAAGCTTTTCTCTTCCTGGCAAGACGGACGCATCAAGATGTTTATCACTGCGCGCTTGTTGCAGTTACGGCAACAACTGCCGGAGCTCTTCCGAGAAGGCAACTATTCTTCGATTTATGCAGCAGGCGAATTGGCGGATTGTTGTGTCGCGTTTTCGCGTGAACTGAATTCGAAGAAAATCCTCGTGATCGTGCCACGTTATACAACGCGACTCGGCGAGGCGAACAGTGACTTTGACTGGAAAGAGACAGAGCTGGTCATTCACGAGACCATTCCCGCGATGCACGAGGTTTTCACCGGAATGACCCTTAAGGCCGGGATCGACGCATTGCCGCTCAAGGGGTTGAAACGATTCCCAGTGGCCGTGTTTTATTCCAAATAGGCCGCGAAGCGAGGTGGCATCCGCATGAGGTCGCGCTGAAGCGCGACCCTACCAACGATGGACCCTCAGCGCCCGGTGGCAAACATGATCGGTAGGGCTGAGCTTCAGCTCAGCCTCGTGCGTGTGGTAGCCCCCACAAGGGCTTCGCTCTACCTTGTATCTCCTGGCTCCTGACTACTGCCTCCTGTATCCTGTATCCTCAAACATGCCTCACGATAAAAGGCAGCTGTTCCGTCGATTTCCCTGGCTTGTCCGAGTGGAACAGGAAACCGAAGTTTATCCAAAAGATCGCACCTATCTGGTCGGCGTATCTGGCGGGCTCGATTCGCGCGTGCTGCTTGAGATCCTTCTATTGATCGGGTTCGAACGACTCGTGGTGTGCCATCTCAACCATAATCTGCGCGGAGCTGAAAGCGCGGAAGACGCCCGTTTCGTCAAAGAACTCGCCCGGCGGCTTCATCTCGACTGTTATTCGGACCAGCTGTCTGAGCTGCCCGGCAAAGGGTCTCTCGAACGTTCTGCACGTGAAGCACGCCTTCAATTTTTTCAAAAAGCAGCGCAGAAATTTTCCGCCTCAGCTGTCTTCCTCGGGCACCACGCTGATGACCAGATCGAGACGTTTCTTTTCAATTTGTTCAGAGGAACAGGCTCAATCGATAACGCAGCAATCAAGCCCGAATCGGAAGTTTGCGAACGGCAAATCACTCTGCTCCGCCCCCTGCTCCATGTGTGGAAAAAAGATCTTTTGGAATTTGCATCGGCGCGACACCTGCAATTCCGGGAAGATTCTACCAATCAGAGTCTGCAAATGACTCGCAATCGAATCCGGCACGATTTGATTCCAATGATCGAGTCGACTCTCGGCCGTCCAATCAAGCAATCACTGCTTCGTGCGATTGATCTGGCGGTAATCGAGGGAGAATTCATGCGTTCTCAGCTGCCCGTTTTTGCTAACGAAAAGGAATTGCCGGTTAAAGAGTTACGCCTGATTCCAATCGCTCTGCAGCGGCTTACGATCTTACATTGGCTGCGTAGAAATCAGGTTAAAGATTGCGGCTTTGACGAAGTTGAATCTGTTCGCCGGACCCTAACCAATACGAAAGTGGCGAAAATCAATCTGCCGGGAGGCGTCTTCTGCAGGCGAAGAGCGGGTGTTTTATTTGTTCAGCCCTGATCCCGCCGTTGGTAACCATCAACGTCGAGATTCGCCCACGCTCTGAATTTGGTTCAGTTTCCCTCAGAAAACGCAATTGCAAATTGTTTCAGCTCTTGCTGTCGCTCGATTGACACTTCATCCGAGGGTATCCCTTCGACCGCACCTTCCAGCGCGAGCAAGCTATGCATGCAGTCTCGGAGTCCGGCGCGCACGAGTCGTTGCCAAGCATCGATAGCTCCGACCTCCAATAATTCATCGGCCGTGGTGATCCCCACTTTTCGAAGCTCAAGGGAAAGTTCCGGCCCGATGTTGGGCAACGACTCAACAGGAGCAGTCATGGAGGAAAACGAATGGTACAACGAGAAGATCATAGGCTGAAACGGCCCCCTGTTCAAGAAGCCGTGCCCCATAGGGAAGCCAACGCCTACATCGCCCGACCCGGAGCTCAAAACGGTGAGCGGTGTGAGAAAAGCTACCGGTTGCCATCAACCGTCGAACGCTAGAAACTACACCCTCCATGAATACCGAAGCCAAAGACTTTCTCCATCGATTGCTCGATACTCCAAGCCCGACAGGATTTGAAATTGAAGGACAGAAAGTCTGGTCCCACTACGTTAAAAGATTTGCCGACACAGTCGAAAACGATGCCTACGGGAACGTCTGGGCAGCTCTGAAAGGTCGTGGCGACTTTTCGATTATGCTCGAAGCGCACGCGGACGAAATCGGGTTCATGCTACAGAACATTTCCGATGATGGTTTCCTTTATTTGAATCGAATCGGGGGGAGTGACCCGACAATCGCGCGCGGTAAACGCCTCAGGATTCTCGGAGACAAAGGTCCGGTCCTCGGTGTCATTGGTAACACCGCCATTCATTTGCGGGAAAAAGATGGAGAGAAAGCACCGGAGGTTCATGAATTGTTTGTCGACATCGGAGCAACCAGCAGAACCGATGTGGAAAAACGAGGTGTCCGAATCGGGCACCCAGCAGTCTACACCGATTCGGCCGAAGAGGTTGTTCCGGGAAAGATCGTTGGACGAGCAATTGATAATCGCATCGGCGGTTTCATTTTGTCTCAAGTCTTGGCCAATCTATTCGTGCTCGACCAGCGTCCGAACGGAACACTACTTGCGGTGAATGCTGTCCAGGAAGAGATAGGCGGTCCTGGCGCCAAGATGATCTCGTATCGACTGGATCCGAACATTGCGATCGTCATCGACGTGACACACGCGACCGATTCCCCAGGCATCGATCGAAACAAGCATGGAACGGTCAAGCTAGGAGGCGGTCCGAGTCTGACTCACGGAACTGCAAATCACCCTCTCATCGTGCAACGCCTCATCGAGCTCGCGAAAAAATTGGATGTCCCGATTCAGCACGAAGCATCATCCAAGTCGACCGGTACCGATACGGATCGCGTCTATCGGACGAAACAAGGCGTGCCAAGCGCGCTGGTTTCTATTCCGATGCGTTATATGCATTCAACGGTGGAGATGGTTGATCTCACGGACGTAGAGAAGACGATTCTTTTGCTGACAAATTTTGTGCAGACGGTCGGCAACGACAACGAGTTTACGACCAAGGTTTCGTAAGGCCAACAACGCCGACAATGCCAACAGTGCCAACAATTTTCCCGCCTTCGATGCTCTCTTCTTCATTGATGGCAATGTCGGCGTTGTTGGCATTGTTGGCATTCCAAAATGCCTAGTTGGATTGCCGATATTGTTGCGGGCGAAGGCGGACGGGTCTCGTTCGATCGGTTCATGGAGCTTGCTCTCTATCATCCAGATCACGGCTACTACACCGGGAACATCTCGGAGATTGGCGCGGCCGGCGATTTTTCAACCGGATTGACAATCGGCAAAACGCTCGCGCGCAGCATAGCGGCTTGGGTAAAGGCAGAAACAAAGATTTTGCGACTACCGACCATTAACGTCATCGAACTTGGCGGCGGTTCTGGAGTACTGGCGACCCAAATCCTGCAGCAATTTCTACCGTGGCATCAGGTTCGGTATCAGATTGTCGAAATATCACCGCGACTCCGCGCGCTCCAGCAGACGCGAATTCGATCAAAAAAGGCCGCGTGGCATACATCGATTGAAGTCGCTTTGGCGGCGGTCAATTGGGAAGCCATATTAGTCGCAAACGAGTTTGTCGATGCATTCCCCTGCAAACGTTACGAGCTGACATCGTCAGGATGGAAAGAAATATTCCTACGATTCAATGGAGCATCTTGGAAAGAGGAATTGACAACCTACCCTCCGGCCGACTACCCGGGAATCTCTCAGTCTGACTGGCACTTGGGCCAACGCATCGAACGGCACCCTTCTTACAAAAAATGGTTTACTGACTTAGCCGCTCACCTGCGAAAAGGCTCGGTTTTGACGATTGATTACGGAGGCACGCCAACAGAAATTTACCGCGATAGACGACGAGGAACGGTCCGGGCTTATTTTCGACACGAGCGCCGCGAAAATATGGAAGTCTACAGAGAAGCGGGGCGCCAAGACATCACCGCAGACGTGAATTTTGCCGATCTGCAGGAATGGGGTCGTGAGCTAAATTTTGAGACAGTCAGCTACATGACGCAGGCTAAGTTCATTGAGGCATGGGCGCCTTCTCGCAGCCGTCGCCAAGAAGAGTCAGCTCATGACTATCTCGTCGACGAGTCCGGCATGGGAGGAATCTACAAGGTACTCCACCAGAGAAAACGAGAGAAACCGGAAGTGGTCTCTTAATCGGTCTGATAAGCGGTAGGCGAGTCACGATAGAATCGTGGGACCGTTTCTTCGCCGCTGGTAAACCTGGGCGAATTACCGGCCGAATGATTTGAGCCGCGCACCCGCATCGAACGTGTGAACCTGAACGTCAAAGATATCCGTTGGCCGGTCTGGACATCGGCAAATTGAGTTTGGTCTTGATAGCCTGGGGCCCGAACAAGCACCGGGTGTCGGCCAGGTGGCAAAATCCCCACGATTGGCGCTTTACCGAAGCTGAACCCTTCAATCAGCACCTCGGAGTTTCGTCGATTGCTTGAAACTTGAACCCAGCCGTAGTTGTGCTTGAACTCGACTGTCGCTGTCCCACTTGGATCGGGAGTGATTCGTTTTGACACTGGTTCCAGGGCGCCGAGACGCGACACAAGCTCGACGGGAACAGGCGGCAGTGAAACTGTCAGCGGCGTCTTACCAAGCACGGTTTGGTCCATGAAAATCGTTGCGCCAGGCGGATCACTGCGGAGCTCAACGTTGATTCCCTGAAAAGTATGATCGACCGTTACCGTGCCGCCTGGTTGGACGCTAACAGATTCCACGTAGTCGGGCCATCCAGAAAGTTTCAGACGGACCTGGTAATGCCCTAACGGCAAGTTGTCTATAACCGCCGGCGCAGTTCCTCGATTGATCTCTTGATTCGCACCGCTGATTTCAAACGCGGAGCCCGGGGGCGTGGATCTTATCGAGATTTTGCCGACGATGGGAGCTACTGCTTTGGTCGCGGTCGGCGCTGGCTGTGCGGTAGGGACCGCAGCAACTTCATGTTGAGGAACGATCGCAACGTCCGGACTAGGAAGCGCGCCTGCCTCTTGTTTTGGACCTTGAAAGATCGATGGTGCCTTGCGCAACATCAAATCGGCAACCACCCCGGCCCCAGCCGCGATCGCGACAAAAAGTCCAACTCCTCCGACCTTCAGCAGTAAGGCCGAGACTCGAGCGGATCTGCGGCCGATTGAGGCCTTAGGGGACCTCGACCGTTCTACAAGTGCTCTGTTCGTATCTCGGGTCGGTTTCGGGCGAGCCTCCAAAGCTGGCGACTCCGCGACCTGCGCCGCTGCTTTCTCCATCGCGCTCAAAAACTCACTCGTGGTTCGGAACCTATCGGGATCGGTAAACCCGGCTGAAAGTGTCGCGTTCGCCTGCTCGTTCAGCGCTGGCAGCGGGCCTAGGCTCAGGCTCGAACCAGCCGATGTCAGCAGGTTTCTTCCACCTAGCAATTCGTAGATAAGTAAGGCGAGCTGCCGGACATGTGGGACTTTGGCCGCCTCATCGGAGACAGCGCTTGATTCGGCTAAACCGTCCGCCTTGACCAGGCTTAAGGGGTCGACCTTCACCGTGAAGGGCGGCCAGGTGAAGACCAACATTTGGAGCAGCTCAGCGGGTTCCTCGGAACCCTTGGCTGCTTCGATAAAAACTCTTCTCGGAGAGATCCGATCGCTCAGCATCCGGGGACCCGAAATGAAGTCCAGCACATCGGAAACCGGTTTGGCGATCTGCAGCGCTTCTTCCCAGGCGAGTCCGCGTCGCGCCTGCAGGAGCTCTTGTAACGAAAAGCCGTTTGCCAATTCGCATGTGACAAATGGCGAATCATCGTTTGGTTCCAATTCAAACAGCTGGAGTACATTGGGATGACGCAATTCCCGGAGCCGGTTCACTTCGAGGCGGACGAAGTCGAATTCCCGCGCATCTGACACGATTACAGACGGCAACGGCCGAACCGCTACAATACGGTCTTCCTGGAGGTCTTTAGCCCGGAACAGGGTTTGATCGAACGGAACCTTATCGAGAATCTTATAACGGCTCTGAATTAATTGGCCGATGGTAAATGCGGCAACGTTGTCTCCACTGTTTTTTGGACGATGATGCTGCGACGCAGGATGAGACTGTGCGGCAGTCGTGGCACTTTCCGTCTCTAAGCTCTCCTTCTCAGCCATAAACGCCGAAGCCTGATCCAGCGGAAGCTGGACCAGGCTTCCGCGCTAGTCATTCCATTTCTTCTTCAAAATGTCTTCCGCCGCATCTTTCTGATCGTCCAGCGCATCCATTTGCCGCTTCGTTTGCTCCTTCTTCGTCTTCCATTGATCCTTAGCGGCTCCTGAGGTGTGGTCTGCCTGATAATCGTAGTAATCTTTTGCTCGTTCCAGCGCTTTCTTGCGCCCATCCCAATCGGCATCGAAACGCTTGAATGCTGCATCCTTGGCATGTTCGTAATCGTCTTTCGTGCGATAACTGGATGGAGAAATCTGGTCGTTTCGGCTGCCGTCCACGTTTTGCGATTGCCGAGGAGCACGAGCCGTATGCTGCGTGTTGACGGGATGAGTCACCGAAGCCGGCTTAGGTTGCCCCTCTGAATTGGCAAAGTTGAAATCCATCGCGATCCTTCGGCCGGTCTGGACGTCGGCAACTTTCGTCTGGCTCGGCAAACCCGGAGCTCGAACGATTACATCGTGTCGCCCAGGAGGGAGGATTCCGTCGATTGGAGGTTTCCCAAAGTTGACTCCTTCGATGATCACTTCAGCGTCTGTTCGGTCGCTCGAGATCGCTACCGAGCCGTAGTCATGCTTGAACTCGACGACTGTCGTACCATTCGGATCCGGTACGACTTCTCTCGAAACAGGCGCCAGAGCACCAATCCGTGACACCAGTTCAACCGGCTCTGGCGGAAGCGAGATAGTAAGAGGAGTTTTGCCCAATTCAGAATGACCCATAGAAATGGTCGCGCCGGATGGATCGCTTCGGAGAGTGACGTTGATTCCCTGGAAACTGTGGTCAACAGCCGCGATTGCGCTCGATTGGACATTAACGGTCTCGACATAATCGGGCCAGCCGGCCCGCTTTATGCGAACCTTGTATTGTCCGACCGGTAAGCTCTCTACGGTCGTCGGCGTGGTGCCAGAAGTCATTTGCTGGTTGGAATCTACAATCTCGAACGCCAAGCCGGCCGGAGCTGATTTCATCGAGATCTGGCCCACTTCGTGAACCAAGCCAACAATTCCAACAGTGGTAAGACTTCCCTCAGTCACGCTAACCTCCACCGGGCGAGGCTGGTAACCCGGATAGTTAAGCTCGAGAATCTGTTTACCTTTGGGCAGCGAGTAGGATGCCAGAGGTGTCTTGCCGATTTCTTGCCCATTCCATTTTATGATGGCTCCTTCCGGCCTGCTGGAGATAGATACAGTCCCCTGCTGGCTCGCTGGAGAAACCGATTCCGGCCTTCGCAGAACCAGATTGGTAACCAGAACCGCTGCAAACGCGATAGCCACAAAGAAGGCGATCGCGGCTATCAAGATCTTCAATAGCCAGGGGGACGTTCGAGGTAAACTGTCTGCAGTGGGTGTCTTCGGCGCGGGCTGATATTCTGCTCCCGGTGCGTACGCTCCGGGGTTCGCCGCCGAGGGAGAGACGATCCCGACAGGATCGCGCTGTTCCATAGTTGCCGTTTCAAGAGCGCTCAGAAACTCAGTGGCCGTTTGAAAGGCAGCGGGTTCAGTCGCTCCCAAGCGCAGAGTCGCGTTGGCGGCAGCATTTAAGGCCGGAAGCGGATTAAGCCTCGAGGTCGGCAGCCCGGTCGACGTCACCGGTCTCACGCCTCCCAACAGTTCATAAATCAGCAGAGCTAGCTGTTGAACGTGTGGCAGCTCGAACTCGATCGGATCTGTAACCGTTTGCGTCGGTTCAGCCAAGTGTTCGATTTTACCGAGGCTGAGCGCGTCAGCCTTGACGATAAAAGGAGGCCAGGTTGACACTGGCGTCCGGAGCAACCCGGTTGGCTCTTCCGACCCCTGCGGGATTTCGATGAAAATTTTGTGCAAAGAGATGCGGCCGGTCAGCATGTGACGGTCGGAAGCGAAGTCCAGCACTTTAGCGAAGGGTCTGGCTATGCGGACAGTTTCCTCCCAGGTCAGACCGCCACGCGCGCGAAGAAGTTCCTGCAAGGAAAAGCCTTTAGCCCATTCGCAAATCACGAACAGCACGCGATCGCTCGATTCGAACCCGAGGACGTCGAGCAAATTGGGATGATGAACCGTCCTGAGCCGGCTGACCTCTTGTCGCACGGAATCCAGGCGCCGGGTATCCGACAGGACCACCAAAGGTAAAGGACGAATGCCAACAATCCGATTCGACTGCAGATCCTTCGCTTTGAATAATGTCTGGTCAAATGGCGAATGCCCAAGGAGCTGGTATCGATTCCGGATCAGTTGACCGGTAGCAAATCCGCTGCTGCTCGTACTGCCGACGGTGGTTCCGGCCCGCGTTGAACCGGAATAGACAACTGTAGGGGCGGCGCCTTTGAGATCTGTAAGAAGCTCGTCCAGCTCTTTCTTGAGGTCAGCGGGTGACTGGAATCGCTCCTCAGGTTTCTTTGCCAACATCTTCACCAGGAGCGCAGCGACGCGGTGAGGGAACAGAACTAATACATCGGGCGACAGCGGCTGACCCAAATGCTGGTGTATAACGCTGGCAATTGAACCCTGGAACGGCGGGTGGCCGACCAACATATACCACAGCGTCGCGCCCATTGAGTAAATGTCGGACCGGATATCGATAACCTTTTCCTCCAACTGCTCTGGACTGGCAAAATGCGGCGTCCCAACAAATCCGCCTGAAGAAACAGTCAGCGAGTCGTCTTCCGCCGACATCAGTGACTTTGCCAAACCAAAGTCGATGACCTTTACCAATAGGTGCTCTTCGTCATCCTCATGAACCAACATGATGTTGGATGGCTTGATATCTCGGTGAACCAGCTTCTGACGATCTGCGGCGACCAAGGCGCGAGTCACCTGGCGAGTTATTCGAAGCGCAAGGTCTAGAGAAAATGGTCCTTCCCTGCGAAGCCGTGTTTCGACGGTTTCACCTTCGACATATTCCATTGCATAAAAAAACTTCCCCTCGGCGTTGCCGAGGTGAAACACGGTCGCGACGTTCGGATGTCGCAGACTGGCCGCGGCGCGCGCCTCCCGCAGAAATCGGAGCCGGGCAGTTTCGCTGTTGAGGTATTGTGAACTGATTACTTTGAGCGCGACATCGGCTCGGAGATTGGTGTCGAAAGCCTTATACGTCACACCCATTGCCCCGCGCCCCAGTTCCCAAAGGGCGCCGTCCGATCGCCGCATGATGACGAAGTGCTCGAACCTTTCTGTCTCGCCCATAAACGCGGAACCGTCATTTGGCGGGAGCTGAACCCAGCGTACGCCGATGCAGACCTTTGATCATTTCCAATGAGGTCTAAGTTCCCAGCTACTGGCCAGCTCGTAGCCCGTCCCAACTCTGCCTCAGCACTTCGCGTGCGTTCCGGCGTTGACCGTCAAACTGATCAATCTGGCCTTTTACTTGCTCCATCTGCGCCTTTAGTTTTTCCTGGGGCGTCCCGCTGGAGTGACTGATTTGATAGCTCAACCAATCTCTCCGCCGCTTTAAATCGTCCCTTTTAGCGTTCCATTGAGCGTCAAACTGCCAAAATGCCTCTCTTTTTGCCCGATCATAACTCTCTCGGGTGAGGAAAACGGGCGATTGGGCCGGCCGCGGCTGCGGCCGAATCTGGCTTGGAATCGGTTGAAGCATGCGGGGATGACGCGAGAACGGGTGGTTCTGTCCGGTCCGCTCAGTCGCGGACTCGCCTCCAGAAAAGTTGCCTTCTTTACTCCGGTTTGTCGATATAAAGTCGGTTCGGATCCGTCGCTGCAGGGTCCCTGAAAATGCGGGGCGGGTTATTGGAGAGGACCTTGTACCCAGTTAAGACAAATTCAGGGTAGAATCCGTTCGAAGCAGGCTCGTAAACAGTCTGGCCAGAAAAGTAACCGTCCAGTCGATACTCGTAATTATTGTCAAACCCGATCGCGTTCGCCTCGCGATCAGGCGCCAGCGTTCGTTGCTCGTTTAACATGACCAATCTCGCCGTGCTCCAGGGTTGCCGTGGTTGGCGCACATAACCCCAGAAAAAATAGCTCCGTCGGTAAAACCGGCGCCCGACAAAGTAGTTGCCGGGAGGCTCGCTGGCGATGGATTGGTTCGCTACCGCGCGCGCCCTGGTGAATTCATCCGGCGTTGTCGCGCATCCCACTAGCAGCACGACACAAACACACGCAACAGACCAGAGAAAGCCTGTCGAGGACAAGTTTGAGATTGAGGATGAGGGCGCTTGATTACCTTTGGAGGGACGAAACAACTTCAGACACTTCATAGCAACTGACGTGCATAATGTTCTACCGCTTTCATAAATCCCTCTTCGTCTTGGATATCGGGTAACTTAACTCCAGAAAAGACCACCCACTGCTCAGTATGACTGACCGTTTCTCCCGGTGCTACAGGTTGGAAAGGAGCTAGTGTTTCGAGCTCGAGAAAATCCCAGTTGGTGAAGAGTTGAAGATTTGATCCGCGGTCCGTGTAGACCGCATTCTCGATGAAGGGCACGGTCTTGAGGAACAAATTGTCGCCCAACACGTAGCCAGCCCACTTCTCGGTGTGGGTGAAACCGAGCTTGATCGGTTGCCGGTTTGTCTGGCGGAGCTGGGTCACCCGGCGCCCTAAGCGCAGCCGTTCATCCGACAAATCCGCAAATGGCCAGACGACGATTGTTTGGTTTGGCAAAAAGGCTTTCGGATGCGTTTTTAATTTCGGTCTCGGCACGATCGCGTATCCGCCCTCCGCCATAACAGACAACGCCCAAGCCGCAAGCTCGACCGGCTTGCTTCCTTCATTGGTTATCAAGTGTTCGACCGTGACTTTGGGACCTGATTTTGGAAGGTTAAGGACAATCTCTCGATAAATTTGAGCCGGCTTTGTCGTTCGGTGCTTAACCCGGATCGTCAAGTCGCCCTCAACCGCGTGTTCTATCTCCGAATTGTCGATGACATAGGTCAAACTTTGGCCTTTAGCCTTTCGATCATAATCTTCAGGAGCCGTCCAGAGACGATGTCCGCCACGGATCTTCCAATCTTTCTCGCCGCTCTTACCCGATTCTTCGGGAAAGACTTTGAAAACGTTGGGACCTTGAAGTGTCCGGTAGGAGATAATGCGCGGACCAACCTCGAGTGTAGCGATGAGCTCCACTGAATTGTTGAAAAGCCTGAGGTTCTTTGTCCATCCAGCGAAGGGAAAATGTTCAACTGCCATGAGTTTCTCTTTTGATACGAGCAACGAGTTCGGGGTGGGCTTGAAGCTCTGATACCAGAACTTCGATTGCGCGCAAGGTCTCCGGAGAAATATGGTGTTCCATCCCTTCAACATCGTGGTAGATGGTCTCCTCATTGATCCCAAGCATTCGCAGAAAATCGGACAAAAGATGGTGTCGGCGCGTGATGTTTCGGGCGAGCGTCTCACCCGCCGTTGTGAGAACCAGCCCTCTATACTTTTCGTATTTCAAAAGCCCTTCCGAATCCAGGCGCTGAACCATGTTCGTGACGCTGGCCTGCGAAATCTTTAGCCCCTGCGCGATATCGGCCACACGCGCGTATCCCTTTGTATTTATCAGATCGAGGATCTGCTCCAGGTAATCTTCAACGGCTGAGGAGCGGGCTGCAGGTGCCTGCTTAGGCATAGACGACTATAAACAATGCCAACAACGCCGGCAATGCCAACAATGCCAACAGCGCCGACAGTGCCAACAATGAAGAAAGCATGCAGGGCTGAAACGTTGTTGGCAATGGTGGCATTGCCGGCGTTGTTGGCATTTTACTTGGGGTGGCCCAGTACCAAGCCATTTACCTGTTGATTAAACCCTATTGAGCTGACAAAGCCTCGACTCGCGTCAATTGTTCGAGTCTCCCGATTCACAGATGAAAGCTTGAGGCCCGCTTGAAGCGTTCCCGGAAGCTTCTGATGCCGAAGCGCTAGAACAGCGCACACCGTCTGAAAGAGAGCGCTTGCCCCAAGATTTTCGCCAATTGCCGGCTTCGGACAGTACACAGGCGCCGCTGGAAAAGCCGTCGAAAAGACTCTTTGCTCAGCCTCATCCGCAAAGGTCCCATTCGCGCTCGCTACAACGAAATCCACCGGCTCGCTGCCTGCTATCTTCGGAAATAGCTTCAATGCAACCTCACCGGCCTCGTGAATCGAGAAGAACGATTGCCCCGGATGCGAGTTGGCAATCTTGATGGCCCCGTTTCTCCCCAACACAACTGCAGCGGAACCCTCGCCGAAAACCGTTCCCGATTTCTTGCCATAAACCTCGAACCGGCTCTCGCGTTCCGCCATCTTCCAACTGGCGAATGCATCTGCCAAAAGCCAATCGGTCTCTTCTGTCCCAACCACCAGACAATGCTCGAGCTCAGGCTGCATCTCCAGAAGCTGGCATCCAAAATGGATAGCGCTTAGACCAATCGACGAATCTCCTACTACCGTATAACTTTGACCGTCCACTCCCAACAACGCAGCAACGTGGCTCGCCGCCGCGTTAAAAACAGTTTCGGGAAAAAGAAGAGGGCTCGCCGAATTCGCACCCACACGGGCAATTTCGTCGTAGAATCGCCTCGTATAGTTCACCCCGCCGGAACAGATCGCAAAAACCACAGCAATTCGCCCTCCCAGCTCCTTGCCTTGTTTCAGGCTTGCGTCGGTTAGCGCATCGAGGCTGGCAGCCGTGCCCAATAAAGAAATGGTTCCGGAACGCCGTAACCGAGGGTAGCGAGCCGCCTCGGACAAAAACTTCGGCGACACCGGACAACAATAATAAGCGCGATCAGCCATCGCCTGCGGCATAACAGCTCTGGCCGCTTCCTGCCCATCACACAGAGCAGCCCATGTCTGTTCAGCATTCGGGCCGACTGGACTAATCGCACCAACACCCTCAACAAAAACACTCATGCCGCGCGGAGAACTAGCGTCGCATTGGTGCCCCCAAACCCAAACGAATTCGAAAGCGCACACCGAATTTTGGCCGGCCGCGCCTCATTTCCGACAACTTCGAATTTCCAGCTTGGCTCAGGCTTCGAGAAATTGATGTTCGGAGGAAGAAACTGTTCTCGCAAAGCCAGCACAGAAAAGACCGCCTCAATTGCGCCCGCAGCGCCGAGCGCGTGCCCCATCATCGATTTCGTTGAACTTACCGGCACGCGTCCGAGCAGATCCGAAATCGCAATTCCTTCAGTCGCATCGTTGAAAACCGTAGCCGTCCCATGGCCGTTGACATAATCAACTTCTTCGGGCGCTGCCTTGGCCGATGCAAGCGCACGCTCCATCGCCAACCGGGGCCCGATCCCCGAGGGATGCGGTTGCGTGAGATGATATGTATCAGTTGAGATCCCGTATCCCGCTACTTCAGCAATTGCTGTTGCTCCGCGACTCGCGGCTGACCGTTCAGATTCCAAGATCAGAAATGCGGCTCCTTCTCCGAGCACAAGCCCGGTACGACTTACATCGAAAGGTCGTATTTTTTCCGACGTAGCCGCTTGTAATGAGTCGAACCCAACAAATACCAGTTCGCACAACGAATCGTACCCGCCGCACGCGATGCACTCATGTAAACCGCGGCTGACCAGATCGAATGCGTGCCCAATTGCATTTGAACCCGATGAACAGGCATTCGCGATGATCTGGGATGGAGCTCGGATACCGCACACCTGTTCCGCATCCAGAACTGCCTTTTGCGGTAGATAATTCGCCACCAAACGCGGGAACTGGCGGCGTGATGAATTCCCGCTCAGCAGACGTCGATAAAGGATTTCTCCATAGCTCATGCCTCCAGCGGTTGTGCCGACAACCATCAGTTCGGGCAGAGGGTTCCCCGCAGAGTTCCAGGCCTCACGCAATGCCATTGCCATCATGCCGGAACTTCGATGCAACCTGCTACCAGCCCGGGTCCGAGGTAACGCGTCCGCCAGCCATGCATCTGGAACATGCCCAGCCGTCTTGCATCTCGTTTTCGAGACGTCAAAACCCGTGACCTCAGTAACGGCGTCTCGTGCAACCCGAAGGGAGTTCAGGTTTTCTTCAGTGTTCGCCCCCAGCGGCGAGATGACCCCGATACCCGTAACTAGTACGCGGCGTTTGGCATTTGGCGCTTGGTGCTGGGAAGCCATAGTCAACTGTGACGAGTCAGTTCCTCGGAAAAACCCCTTACAGGAGATCATAGTGCAACGGACCCGCAACAACAAAAGTGGTTTCGGGTTCCGGGTTCCGCGTTCCGGGTTCCGGGTTCCGAGCACATTGCAGCCCTAAAACGTCTTCCAGAAAGCCGGAATGCGAAACCCGGAACCAATTCCCCTCGACGATCCGGGGATGTGGCTTAGTTTATAACCGAGTGTCAGAGCTAGTGCTGGTGTTAGTCGCCCGCGCTTGCGCCGGCAGAAGTATTGGAACGACAACGAGCACCGAAACTCCCATGCCTTCCCCATATCGTACCGAGAGACGCTATTCGACCGAGCGTTTCTTGCGGATGCTCGGTAACGCGGCTCGGCTTCGGTGTCCCCAGTGCGGCCAGAAACCGATCTTCGTTCCCTGGCGCAAAGTTCGAACCTTGCGCGACTGGTTTATGCCGCTGGATGGGTGCCCGCACTGTGGCTACGCGTATGAACGCGAACCCGGTTATTTCCTGATTTCTATCTGGGCAATCAATTACGGCGCTGGAGCATTGATCGGGTTGCTCATTTACCTGGTATTAGACTTCTGGTTCAAGCTACCGATTGAGATTGTCCTATTGCTGACTCTCCTTCCGCTCCCTGTTTTTAATTTCTGGTTCGCGCGGCATTCCAAAGCATTTTACTTGGCGTTCGATCTGTTTTGGGACCCTCACGGCCAAAGCGGCGACGATGACGGCGATGGTGGGACGCAGCAATCGCCAAGATCACCGGCATCGCCGGAAACAGTTGGCGGTGAGAAGTGAGAGGTGTGGAAGATGCCGTGCTTGACGATGAGCGCTTCGATGCTTTGGTTTGTGGCTCCTGGCTTCCGCCGTCGCTGAGGCTACGGCGGGACAGGCCTGAATTCTGAACGTTCTTCAAGTGATTTATCTCGATAACAACGCAACAACGCAGGTCGATCCGGAGGTTTTGGACGCGATGCTCCCATTCCTGCGGGATCAATATGGAAACCCATCCAGCGCCTACTCATTCGGTAAACGGGTTGCCCAAGCCGTTGATCGCGCGAGAGAACAGGTTGCCGCGCTGTTACACTGTGAACCGAACGAAATCCTGTTCACCAGTTGCGGGACCGAGTCGAACAATAGCGCAATTCAATCCGCGCTCATGCTTGATCCAGACAGAAAACATCTCGTTACAAGCAAGGTCGAACATAGCGCTATCAAGAAACACGCGGAATCCCTCGCGCGACGCGGTTACGAAATAACTTCGCTTGATGTCGATTCGGACGGATTGATCGATCTTGGTGAGTTGGAGCGTGCGATTCGTCCCGAGACCGCTCTGGTCTCCCTGATGTGGGCGAACAATGAGACTGGCGTCCTTTCGCCGATTGCTGAAGCTGCAGATATTTGTCGTTCAAAAGGCACATTGTTCCATTCGGACGCAATCCAGGCTGTCGGAAAAGTAGAAATCGACGTCAGCGCGATCCCGGTCCAGTTCGTTTCACTTTCCGGACACAAATTTCATGCCCCGAAAGGGGTCGCTGCCCTTTACATCAACCGAAAGACACGCTTCAACCCGTTCTTGATTGGTGGCAGCCAGGAAAGCGGTAAGCGGGGTGGAACAGAAAACACACCGTACATCGTTGGAATCGGCAAAGCCGCCGAGCTCGCGGCTGCCCATTTCGCCGAAGAGGATCGCAACGTCAAACCACTGCGTGACCGGTTCGAGCAACATTTGTTAAAGGTAGTACCAGGAGCCCAGCGAAACGGTCATCCGACAAACCGTTTGCCCAACACGTCGAGCCTGGCGATTGATGGAGTCGATTCCGAAGGAATGCTGATGCTCCTCGACAAAGAAGGCGTCTGTTGCTCCGCCGGTTCAGCCTGCACATCAGGTTCATTGGAAGCGTCTCACGTCCTCAAAGCGATGGGATTCTCAAACGAACGCGCCCGCGGCAGTCTCCGTTTTTCCCTGAGCCGCTTCACCACTTCTGCAGAAATCGATCAAGCCTTGGAAATCATCCCGAGAGCCATCGAAAAGTTGCGATCAATGAGTCAAGGTGTTCTGGTCGGATAGGAACTCCGAGTTCAATTCGCCTTCGATGCGCTTGGCGGCTGTGACGATGCTTTCGCATAAAACGAGAAGCGGCAAGTCCATCAGGGTCGGAAAAGCGAAGGTTTTACGTTTCTAGAATTTCTTCTCTACCGAAATATAGAAGAAGCGCTGAATTGGGGTTGCGGAAGCAGTATCAAATCCCGCCGTCGAATCCTGGAACGGAGGTCGCGTATCGAATATATCATTAATCCCAAACGTAAAGGTCGTTCCGGCAAGCCATCGCCTCCATCCTGCACTCCTACCTTCTGGCTGAGGCGAGATCGCTTTCTCTCCGACAATCCTCTTGCCCTCTTTGTCGTAGCCAGGTTTCGCGGTTGCTGGCGTGATCTCCTCCGGTTTGCCAAATGTATAGGAGATCTGCCAATCGAAGGTTGTCCAGCTCCCGACTACGTGAGTGTCAGGAAATCCGAAATTCGGATCCCGTAGATCCAATCCGAGCCCTTGGAAATCGTTAATATCATGTTCAGAGTCCAGGTAATTGATGGTCAGACCAGTGCGGAATGTGTCGACGCCAAAAACTGTCTTCGAGTAAAAGATGCTCCCCGTTAGCTTGAAGTCGGGAGCAACCGGGAACGACGGGGCGAGGCTGTTGGTCACGTTAATGACTTGGCCGCCCACGGTGTTCTGCTGACTGACGTGGTAATTCCAAGTCGCGTCGACTGCCAAATTCAGCTTGCCCCAGTTATATTCTTTGGTGACATAACTCGCCCCGAAATCCAAGGCGTCCACCCGGACCGCACCGAGGTTTTCCAGCGGATCATTCACTTGCAGGATATTGCCAAACGGATCGCGCGTGACGAACCCGGGAAAGAGAGCCGGATTGTCGACGACAAACTGCGGGTTGATGGTGTTGATCACACTTCGTTTGGAGATCTCAACCCAATCGACGTACGCGGTAAAGCCGTTGGCCCAACCCCACCAACTGTGATCGGGATCCTGCGCTCCTGGTCTCCAAACAGCGCCGAGATAGTAACTATAAGCAGTTTCCGGTTTCAGGTTCGGGTTGCCAACGGTCCGCAACGCTACTTCGTAAAACGTTCCATTGGGGGGAGGCGGCACCCTAGGGTCCGTAACAAAGGTGAATGCTTGGATTGGCGCAGAAAAGAGCTCGGTGACTGATGGAGCACGGAATCCCTCCGAGTAGCTTGCGCGGATGGTCAGATCATCAAAAGGTTTGTAACGAACCGAAAGTTTCGGTTTCCACGCCTCCCCGAAAGAGCTGTAGTCGTCGTAACGCTCGGAGAGCACGAATTCCAGCAGGCGAGCCCCAGGCCAAGACCATTTTCCACCCAGAATAGGAATCGTCAGCTCACCATAAGCAGCCTTCACGTAGTCACTACCACTGGCATTCCCTCCGCCACCAGAAGCTACAACATTCCCGTGTCGGGAGTTTTTGTCTTTGTAGTCAATGAAATCGTTGCTGCGATACTCGAGACCGAAACCTGCCGTCACGGGCGCAGCCGGCAAATCAAAAAGCTCGCCGCCGGCGGTTAACGAGAGCTGGACCAAGTTCGTTCTAGCATGATCGTTTGTATGAACCTTAATGGCGTTTATCAGGCGCTGGTTCTGCGCGTTGGGTATAGTCTGATCGATGAAAGGGTTAAAAAAGATCCCTTGAAAGCCTGGCAAGGTACCATCCAATGCGGCTAGCAAACCGCTCTTCGTCACGAAATTTGACGTCTCCTGGTGCCCATCAACCTCTGAGTACACAAAACTTGCATCCACTGTCCAGTTCTTCGGAAGATTAATGAGCTGGATACCGCCAAGGTTTCGATAGGTTTCAATCTTGGTATCGGTCAACCTCGGACCGGCCTCTAACAGACGAAGCTTAGTGTCCAAGTCCTCGCCGGTTGGATTAAATGGATTTGTAGAGGGAGTGACAATAAAATCGGTGTTCGACACCGGCGATGCGGTGAAACTGGCTTTCTCGTGATTGTACTGATAGGAAAACTCGTCATAGAGCTTCACATACTGGTTCAGCTGGTAGGTCATTTTCACAAAAGCGCCTACCTTTTCTTCCCGCGGAGAAAGCTGAACTCCCGGAACGGTATTGTATCTCTCGCTGGGGCCGTTTAATACAAGCGTGCTGGTTCCCGGAGTAACATTGTAAGTGTTACCAGTGGTTACCCCGACAAATTTTCCGGCAGGCGCTGTGGACGAGCGCAGGTCGCTCAGATCCGCTCCGCGCTTGAGATGGTTTACATCCGCGGAAAACCCGCGATCTGCTGCGTCGATCGGGCTGCTTTGATAATAGTCGAATGCCGCTAAAAGAGTAAACTTGGAGTTCTCGCTGAACTGTTTAACAATCCCGGCAGTCGCCTGCGCGTGGTAGACCTCGTAATCGCCTCGTTGGCTAATGCCCCAATAACCGAAGATATCGCCTCCATTGTAGTCGTTCTTCAGAATGACGTTGACTACCCCAGCGATCGCGTCCGATCCATAAAGCGCACTGGCGCCATCTTTTAACACCTCGATGTGATCGACCGCAGCCAGCGGGATCGCGTTCAGATCGACAAAGCCCTGAAAACCGTTCTGCGGGAACGGAAAGATTGCTTGCCGTTTGTTGTCGATCAGGACAAGCGTTGAGCCCGTACCAATCCCGTACAAGTTTACCTCCGATGCGGCTGGCGAAAAAGTGGCACCCGTATTGACGAACGGCGTAAATCCCTGGTTATTCGACGGGAGCCTCTGGATGACTTCCGACACCGTCTGGTCGCCTTGTTGCTCGATATACGTGCGATCGAGGGTCGTCACCGGCTGGGCGCCCTCGCCAATTTTCGGCACGACATATCCAGTAACGGTTATTCGTTCAAGCTCCCCACCTTGACTAGCAGCCGCAGCTGCCTGGCCGGTCGCTTGTGCGGCCTGCTGCCCATTAACTACCACAGAACTGGCGATAAGCGTGACCGCAATCAAAGTCAGACCAGCAAACAATTGATGTCTTCTAATCATTCTGGCTACTCCTGAAAATCGGTAGAGGAACGGCTGGTCGCGCTCATCCAGTCTTCGCGAAAGCAGAACCCCCGGCGTTTAGAAGGGATCGATAATATGCTGCCGCCCGCGCATCAAGAAGAAAAAACTTTGTTGAACAGTATTTGGCGTTTTATATTATTACGGCGCGAAGCTGATCTGAAAAAGAGTCGTCCGAACCCAGAGAACCTAGCTCATTACGGCACCGCCAATGACAGGGTTCTCCGTCCAGATGCAGTCACTGCTCGATCTGAGCACTGATCCGGAAGTTTCGGACCCGAACATCCACGATGTTCGGCGTTAGCGGGGGCACCTTTTTACCAGTCAGATAGTTCTGATCTGAAGTGATGGTCACTCCCCTAGCCCAACTACGGACACCGGCACGTTCGCCCGCTACGCTTGGTCCCAAAGCAATCACTCCGCCAACTAAATGGATACCGCCTTTCAAAACATCCTCAGGATGAACCAAGCCAGAAATGATCACTCCGTGGACCTCAGAATGGGCTGAGACTGGACCAGATGGGACGGTCGGTGTTGGTTGGCTGTGTTCCCGGCGGGTTCCAGCGAGGGAGATTAGGCACCGCGTTGAGAACAGAGATTTCTTGTGTCCATCCCTTGTCTGGCCCAACAAGTAATGTGAGTCCTCCGAACGTGTCTGACGAGATCCGAATCCGACCATTCGGAATCTCCTTATTCGTAACAACGCTTGAATAAGTTTGAACCCCCGGCTGAGCGAAAAAGTCCAGAATGCGTTCTCGGGTTGCGCCTGGCCCTGCGTAGCCTAACTGTCCTCCCAAAGTGGGCATCATAAATGACACCCCTGTATCAAGGTTCTGGAATGTAATATGGGCTACGGCTGACGTACCAGAATCCACGAGTTGCACGGGCCCAACCTTCGCTGTCCAGGAAACAGTAAACTGCTGCCCCTGAAAATCGTAGATTGGACTTTCCGCACCGATACACGCTGCCGAAAGTAAAGGGAGCAGACTTGCAAGATAGATTGCCTTTCCTGGCATCAACATGCGCTCCGTTTTAGTGATTCGCTATCCCTCGTAATCTTTGTCTTGCGTGATTACAAGAACTTTTCCGTTTTTTGTTTTTTCTTTTCTGAGAGCGACTGCGTGCGACTGCGAAGATCAAGCCGCAAACGAAAGCTGCGTCAGCGCTTCCCGGGAGCCTGAAATTCAACCGGAACGATGAAGGTCCCTGACGCGTCTTCCTTGAATTTCCAGTTGCCTCGAACCCAGCGCTCAGCTGGTTTGAGAAGTTCTTGCCTGCCTGAAACGGGTTCCACGTTGATGATCTTCCCTTTCTCCACTTCGATCTTTAACCGAACAATGAGGTCGCGTTCTGCCACAGATTGTGAGGGCTGTGGAGCAGGCTGTTTCTCGCCCTGCGCGATGCCCGATCCTGGCAATAAAAGAAAAGGGACTGCGATCACGAGTAAAAGACCGGCAAAGAACGTGCGGCCATTGTTCATAAATGCCGAAACAGAGGTGACGCTGGAATCACAAGCAAATCAGCCGGCCCGCGCGTTTTTGGAGGCCGGCATCGATTTGACTTAGTGCGCTAGAATGAACGTCACCGGAAGGGTGAACGTACCGCTTATGTTCGGAGCAAATTTCCAATTCCCGCGTACCCAGCGGGCCGCTGCACTGGAAAGCATCGGCGGACCCGAGGCGGCTGAGACATCGGTAATGTTCCCGTTCGAAACTGTAATAGTCACCTTTACATCACCCGTGATGTGCATCTGAAGCGCCTGCGGCGGATAAGGAGGTTTCGGGCTGCGGATCAGCATATTCGACCGCGGCCCACCGGTTCCGGTTCCGCCAGCGACGCCACCTTGCGAAGCAGGTTTTGCGTTCGGCGGATTTGGTCCCTTGGGTGTTTGCTGGGGTTTGACCTGCTGCACCGGCTTTGATGGAGGCGGGCTGGGAGTTGGAGTCGGTTGAGGAACTTCGAATTCTGGTGGTTTCTCCAGCGGCGGAGGCGTTGGCTCCGGCTCAGGCGGAGGAGTCGGCTCCGGCTCGGGCATTGTCTCCTCTTCCTGCAGCAAAGGCGGAGCGTCGTTGGCATCGAGAGTCGTCAGTTCGACTGGCGGTGGAATATACGGTTCCGGCCATTTGAAGTACCAGCCACCCCAGACTCCTAGTGCGTTGAGTCCGGCCGAGATTGCCAAAAATATAAGTAATGGAGGCCCGTGCGTCGTTTTGATCGCACGCTGCAAATCGACAGCCGATGATGGATCATGCCCCGGTTTTTGCTTCAATTGCTGCTTGGCCATGACAAAGAAGGGTTCCTACTGAGATGGAGAGGACTGTGCAGGTGGCGCCGGAGCTGCAGGCGGGTTCTCTGGCGTAGCGGGAGCTGCAGGCGCGTTCTCTGGCGTAGCGGGAGCTGCCGGAGCGTTTGCCGGAGGGTTCCCCGGAGCAGCAGGGGCTGCCGCAGCCGGTTCACCCGCTGCCGCGGCCGGTTCACCCGCTGGCGCGGCCGGTTCACCCGCTGCCGCGGCCGGTTCACCCGCTGGCGCGGCCGGGCCGGCCGCTGGAGGAGGACCCATTGAAGGCGGCGGCGCTTGTAGCGTCTCAGTAATCTTGGTCTGCAGACTGACCTTTTCCAGACCCGACTTGCGGCACTGGTCGAACACGTACAGGAACGTTTCGTACGTCGCCTTCGGAACAGTGCGGATAAAGATCTTCTGATCCTTGTTTTGCTCGTAGATCTGTTTGAACTTGGCCGGGACGTCGTTCTTAGCGACTTTATCTTGCCCGAAATAAATATCATCCAGCGCATCAACACCGACGATCAGCAGGTCTGGCTTCTCATTCGGTTCTGCGGCCTTGGCGGTCGGGAGATTCACATCGACCCCCTTCATGTTGATCATTGAAAGGCTGACCAGCATGAATGAAGCCAGCAAGAAAAACATGATGTCGATCAACGGAATGATCTCGATCCGCGCCTTCTTGATCGGTACCGGCGTACTATGTTTAACGGGTTTCATCGTGCTCGGTAGAAAAACTCTAGCATATCTGGCGTCTGCGCATCGTTAGCGCACGAATCCCATCCTACTTGCCCGCTGCCGCGGGATTTTCAGGCGCTTCTTTAGCCTCGAGGCTAACCTTCACGATTCCAGCCAACCGGCACTTATCGAGGATGTACGTAAATGTGCCGCAGCTCGCCTTCTTCTCGCCGCGGATAAAAACCCGGACATTGTGATTGTTATTATACAACTGTTGAAAACGAGAGAGGACGTCATCCTTCTCAACCTTCTGTTCCTCGAACCAGATATTGTCCGCCGCATCGATGGTAACGATCGTGAAATCCGGCCTGGTGTTCGGTTCCGCGGTCTCGGCGGTAGGAATATCGACAGTCTTCCCTTTGACGTTGATCATCGACAGGCTCACCAGCATGAACGAGGCGAGCAGGAAGAACATGATGTCGATCAGCGGGATGATCTCGATCCGCGCCTTTTTAACTAGTCCGTGCGAACTCTGACTGCTGCCGTGCATCTTGTTCTGTAGAAACGATGTTGTTGTTGCGGGTTTGCAGCGAGTGAATCATCAGAATCACGTTATTCGATGCGGATTCGAGCTCGAACTGCAGGCGAGCCACTTTCGCGTTGAAGAAGTTGAAAAACACCAGGGAGAAAATGGCGATGCCAAGACCGCAGGCGGTCGCGATAAGCGCTTCACCGATACCGCCGGAAACCTTACTTGGATCCAACCCTCCGGACTGAACGGCGTTGAAGGAGCCCATGATTCCAGTCACGGTTCCTAGCAATCCGAGCAATGGGGCCAAAGTGACCATCGTGTCCATCACTGACATGAAGCGTCCTGCACGCTGAAGCTCGACGCCGGCCGCAACCTGTAGCGCGCCTTCGATCGATGCGTGCACGTGATTGAGTCCATGGTAAACCGTTCGCACCAGAGGATCTTTAGAACCACGACCCAAATTCACCGCTGCGGCGACATTGCCCTGCTCAAGAGCGGCGTAAACTTGGTCAAGTTTGTTTGGATCTCTTCGTGTGCCCTCGATCGTCCACCAAACGACGCGTTCCAGGATCACCGCGATGGCGACGATCAAGGTCGCCACAATCGGGTACATGATCGGGCCGCCCTGGACAAATTTCTCGAGCACTACGTTGCCCTTGGCCCATGCCGGGATGACATGGCCTCCGGTGGCCGAAATGGCGGCCAGGACGGGCACACTATTCGATAACAGAGTTACCATATTTTATGTTCCAACAATCTTGAGGTTTTTGACTACTGCAGCTATTCGACGTTTGATTCGTCTTATTTAAGGTGGCGTTTATTGAGCAAGATCCCTGCCATCCCAGTCGCAAACTTCTCTATCTCTGATTTGCTGACTCGTTTGGGGGGGGATCCGCAACTTTTAAAGCCTTTCTTCTCAGTGCAACCCGTAGATTACTCCGAAAACGTAGGCAGTCAAAGTGACTGATTTTTATCAGAGTGCAACCGAATTGTTGACTAAAAATTGTTCAAGCAACGCGTCGGTGCAACCTTACAATTCATTAATAAAGACGGTGATAGCTTTTCGAATATTCGGTTAACGACGCCTTCAACGCTACAGTTTGCCGTCAAAAGTCTGCCGTTTAAGAAAGCCGCGGACCCGGCGCATTCCGGGCACGTATCACAGATTAGCGATCACGGGGCGGTGGAAGCACCCTATCTGGAAGCAATCTCCCGATGCAGGTACTCGGTGAGCTCCGGATGTTGCACGCGATCAACCACTTCGTTCAAAAAACCGCGCACGATCAATTGTTTCGCGGGCAGATCTGCAATACCGCGGCTCTTCAGGTAAAAGAGTTCTTCAGGCTCTACCTGGCCGGAAGTTGCACCATGGGTGCAACGGACATCGTCGGCCAGGATTTCCAAACCCGGCATCGAGTTAGCTTCCGCGTCATCGCTCAGCAACAGGTTACGTACCTTCTGATACGCGTCGGTCCGATGCGCTCCGGGCTCGACCTTAATCAATCCCGAAAAAATCGTGCGCGCCTTGTCGTACAACGCGTTCTTATATAGAAGATCGCTGGTTGTATCGGGATGCAAATGATCCTGCAATGTGCGCTGATCAAACTCCTGTTCTCCTCGAGCAATGGAGAGCGCCAGCATATCGCTACGCGCACCTCCACCGACCATGCGGCTCATGCTTTCAAGGCGCGAATATTTTCCTCCGAAATTCACCGCAAGATTGAGGGCATTAGCGTCTTTCTCTACCACCGTAGAGTTCACCTGGATCGAAACAAACTTTGGACTCCACTCCTGGACGCTGACGTAGTTCAATTTCGCGCCCGGCTTCAGGACGAGATCGTTCACGCCGCAGGCAAAGCCGCGGTGCTCTGGATCGGCCGACACGAAATGTTCCAGCACTGTCACCCGGCTAAGATCTTCGGCGATCACCAGCGTGTGAGGAAAAACAGAGGCCTCATCGCCTTCACAAAGGTGAAACACTTCAAACGGAGCCGTCACTTCTACTCCGCGCGGGACACGCAATAAAACACCGGCCTTAACCCGAGTAGCATGCAGCGCAGCGAATTTCTTTGACCCAAGCCGCACGGTCTGAGCCATGAAATGTTCCCGCAACAATTCGGAATGACTCACCAGCGCCTCAGCAAGAGTCGTGAAAATGACTCCAGCTTCGGCCAGTTTCCGGTCATACAATTCTGCACTGATCAGGCTCTCATTCGCGAAAATGATCCGACCTGCCGGTTTTCGGTACTTCCTTGCATCGACGATAGATTGGACGTCGGCAGAAAATTCGCCTGCGACCGGGAATTGGTTAATTGCAACGTTCTTAATGGACGAAAACCGCCACATTTCGTCGGTTCGCGCCGGAAACGGTTCATTTTCAAACACCTTTTGCGCTTCGGATTGCTGTTCTGAAAACCAATCCGGCATTTCAAGCGCTGCCGGTTGAGTCCTGGAAAAAGGTTCGTCGGTCACGGTTGTCATGCTAGTAAGAATGTCGCCCAAATTAGAGCGATCACCCACGTTTGCCTTTGTGGGCCTTAACGGCGTTGTGGGCACTCGAGGGCCCTTTTCCTTACCCAACCGATCCCTCCATTTCGAGATCGATGAGTCGTTTCAGCTCAACGCTGTACTCCATTGGAAACTGTCGCACCAGATCGTTAACGAAACCGTTCACTGCGAGGCTCATTGCCTGGCCTTCGCTTAGCCCGCGCTGTTGCATATAAAAGATCTGCTCCGCGCTGATCTGGCTGACCGACGCCTCATGCTGCGCAGCGTTGCCTGTTCCGCGCACCGTAATTGCTGGATAAGTATCTGTGCGGCTATGCGCGTTGATCAACAGAGCGTCACACTCCGTGTTGTTCTTACAGTGCTTCAAGTGCTTAGGCACATGCACGAGCCCGCGATAGGTCGCTCGGCCTTTGCCAACACTGATACTCTTGGAAACAATATTACTCGTCGTCTCGTCGGCGGCATGAATCATCTTCGCACCAGTGTCTTGATGCTGGCCGTCGCCTGCTAGCGCGATACTGATGACCTCGCCGCGCGCCTTACGACCTTTCAGCACCACCCCCGGATATTTCATCGTCAATCGCGAGCCGATATTGCAGTCGATCCACTTGATCTCAGCTTCTTCGTGCGCCAACCCACGTTTAGTCACGAGATTGAATACGTTCGGCGACCAGTTCTGCACCGTGATGTACTGGATCTTCGCGCCGGGCAGCGCTACCAGCTCGACTACCGCAGAGTGTAACGTCGCCGTCGTAAATTTCGGCGCGGTACACCCTTCCATGTACATGACCTCGGATCCCTCATCCGCGATGATCAATGTCCGTTCGAACTGGCCAAAGTTTTCCGCATTGATCCGGAAGTACGCCTGGAGCGGATGGTTTACTTTCACGCCCGGCGGAACATAGATGAAGCTTCCTCCGCTGAAGACGGCGCTGTTCAACGCGCTGAATTTGTTATCTCCAGTTGGAATCACTTTACCAAACCATTTCCGGAACAGATCCGGCCGCTCTTTGAGGGCATCCGTGCTGCCCATAAAGATCACGCCCTGATCGGACACCGCCTTCTTGATATTCGAGTAGACCGCTTCGCTGTCGAACTGCGCTTCCACGCCAGCCAGAAATTTCCGTTCACTTTCTGGGATACCCAATCGTTCGAATGTTCGCTTGATATCCTCAGGCACCTCTTCCCAACTACGCTTTGGAGCGTCACCAGATGCTAGGTAATAGCGGATCTTGTCGAAATCGATCACCTCAAGCTCGCGGCTTGCCCAATGGGTCGGCAACGGTTTGCTGTTGAAAACGCGGTAAGCGTTATGACGAAACTCGCGAATCCACTCCGGCTCTTGCTTAGCCTCAACGATGTAGTCGATCGTCTTTTCCGTTAAGCCAACACCGGCGTCTTTCTTCGCAGCAACGTTGTAGTAGAAATTGCCGATGTCGCGATCGATGTCGATTGTGTTGGGTTCAGTACTCATCGTTTCTTCTCCTCTATCCTTTTTAGCTGGCTGCAACCGGCTCCTTGCGTTCTCCCCCCCCGGCCTTCAACCAGTCGTAACCCTTCGATTCCAATTCCAATGCAAGATCCTTGGCACCACTACGAACGATCTGTCCCTCATGCATCACATGAACGTAGTCTGGTATGATGTAATTCAAGAGACGCTGATAGTGCGTAATTAGCAAAATCCCGATGTCGGGTCCACGCAGCTTGTTCACGCCCTTGGCCACAACTTTCAGCGCATCGATGTCTAACCCACTATCAGTTTCATCGAGCACCGCGAATGCCGGTTCCAGAATCGCAAGCTGCAGGATCTCGTTTCGTTTTTTTTCGCCACCTGAAAATCCTTCGTTCACGGAACGAGCAGTGAATTCTCGCCGGATCTCTAGAAGATCCATCTTCTCGTAGAGGCGCTGATAAAAGTCGGTAGCATCCAGTTCTTCACCTTCATGCAACCTCGCTTGAATCGCAGCCCGCAGGAAGTTTGCGTTGCTCACGCCGGGGATCTCCATCGGATACTGGAACGCCATGAATAGGCCTCTCCGTGAGCGCTCATCCGGCTCCATCTCCAGGATACTCTCGCCATCAAGCAGAATATCGCCATTGGTTACCTGGTAATCGGGATGACCCGCCATGACCTTCGCCAAGGTACTTTTACCGGAGCCGTTGGGACCCATCACCGCGTGGACTTCCCCTTGGCTGAACTCGAGGTTCAACCCACGAATAATTTCCTTCTCTCCGATTGCGACTCGTAGATCTTTGATAACAATAGAACTCATAAGTTCGGCTTCGAACATTTCGGACAGAGCCCGCGGAGCGAAACCTCTGCGTGGCTCACCGTATAACCACCGGCCAAGCTCCAACCTTTCTTCACTGGCGTTTCAACATCGGAAACTGTCCCGCATGATTCGCAATAAAAATGGCTATGTTCCTTCAGATTCGCGCAGTAACGGGTCGGCGCGCGGTTCAGGTTCACCTGTTTAACCAATCCGCTGGCGACGAGCGCATCGAGGCAGTTGTAAATCGTCGCCAACGAGATGGACGGCATATGTCTCTTTGCCCTCAAAAACAGCTCCGTCGCAGTAGGATGATCTCTCTTTTGCAACAAGATTCCGAAAACTTCCTCCCGTTGCCGAGTAAGCCGGATCCCATTTGCGGCGAGTTGATGGGCGATATCAGGTGACAATTTCACAGCGCTAAACGAATCTGCCACCGGTTAGAACAAGAGCAAGAATAATTCTAAATCGGAGCAGCTAGAAGCCAGGAGCCAGGAGGTGCCAGAGCCTGGGCACAAATAGAATAGTACCTGTAACCAAAGCGGCTATTGCAGAAAGAAGGACGGCGGCAGCCGCTAGATCCTTAGCGTCGCGTGCGATCGGGTCGAGGCCTGGTTGGTGCAGATCGTTCGTCCGTTCCAAAGCTGTATTTATGGCTTCCGCAACAAGGACTATTGCGATTGTGATGACCAGAATTAGCCATTCGAAGAGAGCAAAGCGAAAGAATGCGGCAAGGCCGATCGCAACCGCTGCTGCAAATAGATGAATCCGAAAATTCCACTGGCTAGCGACGAGCAGCCAGAGCCCCCGTCCTGCATGTCGAAAGCTCACCAGCCTTCGAGAAATCCAGCTGCCTTTCTTTGGTGACACGCTCGACAATGCCATTAGTCTCTTGAGCATCCAACTCCCGTCTCCTAGCGCCTGACTCCTGACTCCTGTCTCCTGACTTCTCGCACCTCCCCATTGACGTCCTTCTTCCTTCGACTAATCTCCAGGCCTGATGAAGAAGATCCTGCTCCTGATCGCTACGATTTCTTTTGCCTGCGGCGCCTGCGAACGTCATCCCGCGGACCAACTTCCCAAAAAAGAAGAAGGAGGGGCGAAAGAAGAACCGGCAAAGCCCGCTGAATCGCCAGCGAGTCCCAAGTCTTCACCGGAAACCACGCCAAAGTCCTAGCAATTTCTGGCGGGGCAAAGACGGCTCTGCAACCTTCGCCCTACCGACCCCCGGGGTCGGCCCCATGGCTGGTAGGACGAAGCTTGCTGAACTGGCAAGGCGCTACGCGCACATCCGAATATACAGCACCAAATTTTTTCGCTTTCTCCGAAGCAGACTTTGATTTATAGAAAGCCTGGGCAATGGAGTTTGCCTTCCCTCGTTCACCGGGAGAACTGCCGAACGGCTAATAACTCCTACCAAACCATTAATTGGCAAGGTAGGAATGAAGCTCCCGAGTTTCTCTTTTCGTGCTAGGTCCTTGCGTGCTGCAAACAGCGCCATCGTCATAGAAAGAGCTGGATCACGTTCACAAGCTCGGGGTCTTTCACCAGTCTTCGAGTCCGATCCTTGCGCTCAATCCAAAATCATCGCATGAAAACAGTGAACGAGAATAAGACGATCAAAGAAGGTCTGTCCGACGCAGCTGTCCTGTCAGCATTGGAGTCCCTTCCTCTACCAATCGGAACTTTTGCGGGGTCAGAAGACCGTATCGTGCGCATCCGAAATGGCCAAATCATTCCCGCAGATGCCGGAAGCCAAGGGAAAGGTCAAAACTGATGCACAGGAAAGAGCTGGTTCAACAGCTTCGAGAGGTTTACTCGGAACGAAGGAATCTCTTGCTGATTGGCCCGGCCGGCATCGGCAAGACGACGCTATTGTTGGAAATAAGACAGAGTTTGTCTCTCGAGATCTGCGACGACGCTTCTAGTCTTGGCCGTGTTTGTAATAGCCTGGAGCAGCGACTTGGCTGGAATAGCGGTAAGCTGACGCTCATCGAACGTAAGAATCGATTATTGCGTTATCTTGGCCAGCGACCGGAACCTATCGTATTCGACAATCTGGCTTCTGTGCCCCCAGGGGTTGCCGGATTCATCGCCTATTTAACGCGCCACGCGCCGGTTTGGATCGCATGTCGTTCCGACCGGCGCAAGGATGTTGGCCATATTTGGGAGCATCTCTACCGCTTCAAACGAATTGAAGTTCCACCGATGAGTTTGGCCGAAACATCGGCAGTCATTGAACGAGCGGTTGCACGTGGGATCGTCCAAAGCGACGCATTTCGATATGCAACCGATATCTATCGGATCAGCCACGGCATACCTTTGATTCTCGATCAACTGTTGGCCGAGCTGGCAAATCGCCACTACCGGATGGGTCATTCGTCGGGCCTGAGGCTCCTTGCGCTGGATCGCAAAATTCGCCTACTGGAGGCGGCAACATCCAAATCGCTTCGATGAGAGAAGAAGAGACTTTCCGACTGCGAGCTCACGAAAACGTTACTGGCGCGGGTATCCCGGCCGAACTGAGCATGGCTCCCAACGATCTCCAAACGTACTTGGAGCGATGTTGACGAACAATACTGCCCCGTTTCAGAGCATCCTCTTCGCACGAAGCGAGGACCGACGGACAACGACGACTGAGCCGCCCTTTTTTCGAGATCTGAATCTCGACCAAATTGTTAATGCGATCACCGCAGGCAGAGGGCACTACGACATAAAACCCTTCTTTTACGCCTCGCTGCACGACGCCGATGCGATCGAGTACAGGCAGCAGATATTCAAGGACCTCGAAGACTCGGCGCTGTTGTGCTCTCTCCGAGCCTTTAGCAAGAGTATGGTAGAGATGCGAGAGCATCTCGGCTGGGCTAACAGATTCCACTATCGACTACAGCGGCAAAGATGGTTTTTGGACGCTGCAGCGATTTATTGCGACCTGATCATAAACCTGACCAATCAGCTGTCCCGGTTCACCCTCGAATCAAAAGGCCTTCTAAGCGTCCGGGAATACTTAAGCGGTTATATCGAATCGGACCATTTTTTGCATCTTTTGCAGCAAACTCATAAACTCAACG
>Ga0207684_10000649_pt1 | contig 41229 bp, 63 predicted proteins | sample KBSK5501metaG_FD_184342 | JGI IMG/M metagenome (GOLD analysis project Ga0207684, IMG submission 184342) | Corn, switchgrass and miscanthus rhizosphere microbial communities from Kellogg Biological Station, Michigan, USA - KBS K5-50-1 metaG... | ecosystem: Host-associated > Plants > Roots >... | reverse complement strand
ATTCTCAATCATCATAGGTACATTAACTTTTAACCATTCAGAAATTTCTGTCCACTTTTGCACAAAGAAGTTATAAATTGTTACAAGAATATTCCAAATCATTCCAGGTAAAGCTATTAAGAATCCTATTATTGTTTCAATAAGTTTTGGTATTCCATAAACAGCAAAGCCAACCAACATACCTAAGAAAGTTACAAATCCTAAGATTATTACATTCCAAACAAAATCAAGTATCTGTCCAGGTAATGCTTTAAGCAATCCAATAAACTGTTCAATAAAAGCTGGGATTGCAACTGTAAAGAAAGAAACTAAAGCCGTCCAAACCGCTGTAGCAATAGCCTTTATTCCATTCCAAAGGTCAGACCAAGCCTGTGCACTTTGCTGAAACAATGCTGGCCACTCTTTAAATAGATTCATTAAGTAAACGATTATGATTCCTAGTCCTGCACCAAGAGCTATGAAAGGAAGTAAAGGAGCCATTGCTGCCCATGTAGCAACAGCTAATGCATAGAAAGCAGGTACTAAACCACCAACGATTATTCCAATAATAATAGGTAAGTTAGCCTGAAGTTTAGGGAATATATCTTCATTAAATCTTTTCATTACTCCCTCGGGTCCACCCATTGCTGCAAACCAATCGTTAAATGATTTAACCAATGGTTCTAGTTTCTCCATAATAGCTTTACCAATTAACTCTTGAAAATCATTAAAGGTATTCTTAGCTTGTGCAACTTGACCACTAAATGTTTTAGCTGCATTGGTAGCTGAACCTCCAAACTCTTTACTTAACTCAGCAAGAATTAACTTTTGTGCACCCATCAAGTTACCAGACTCCTGTAAATTTTTGATTGTATTTAATTGTTCTTCATTGAAAGCTACACCAACTCTTCTAAGTGCAGTAACACCTTGAATAGGATCATTTAATGCTTTACCTAATTGGATTGATGAACTCTTTAAATCTTGTCCCAAAGCAGTAGACATATCCAAAATAGTCTGAGTTGCTTGAGGAAATACATCTTTACCAATATTAGTAAAGGTTAAAAGCATATTCTCACCTGATAAAATAGCCTCATCTGAGTAAGTAGTTTGTCTTTGAAGTTCCCTTGAGAGTTCAACAATCTGTTCTTTTGCTATACCTACCGCCCCTGCTGTGGACTTATAAACCGCATCTAACTGAGCTGCAACATCCTGTGATTCTGAAAATGCTTTAACAGAAGCCATTCCAAAGCCAACAATTGCTGTGGCTGCTATTCCAATACCAACTGCAAAAGCCTTTGATCCTGCTTCAGCATCGTTTAAAGCACCCCTTATTCCTTGAATATCTTTGGAAGCACCTTGAGCTTTTGTCTTAAATTTGCTGTCATCAAGATCAAGGTCGTAATAAATTGATCCAACTTGTGTTCCTTGAGCCATATTTCAATTATAGCACTTTACCTTTTAGCTTTTTAAGTAAGAGTTGACGATCTCGTTTAATAGTTTCAGCATCAACTTTAGTATCTGTCTGTAACATTTTCTTAAAGTAATCAACAATTTTGCTACCCTCTCTCTTTTTAAGATGAGGAACAGACACTATATTTATATAGTCTAACTTTTCAGAGGCATCTAACCTCCGAGCAGCCGACAACATCTCAACAAATCTAACATAATATTCGTTCAATACATCCTCAACTGTATAAGAGGGATAGTGTCTAATGAAGAAAGCTATTGAGTCGGAGATTCTGAAATTTTTTTTTCTTCAGTTGGAGCATTATTAGCCTCAGTTGGTTTAAGTAAGAAAGCAATTAAAGCTGTGAGTTGAGCCATATTTAAATCCATTTCCTCAGCATTAGGAATAATACTTTGCAAAGTTTCAAGGATTTCTTCAGACATTTCTGCCATCTCTTCATTTGTTTTACCCTTTGTTATCTTTTGAAGTTTTAAAAGTTTAAGTGTGGCATTAACTCTAGCAGGACGAATCTCGTAAATCTTACCATTTACTTTAATTTTCCTTAACTCTGGATCAATTACATCTAAGTCTAGTATATCAGCCATACATATACATATTACTATTGCTTTTAAGAAGTGTCAAGTTATGAAAGTATGTAGCCCAAATTGTCTTCGTCTGAGGCATTAGTATCTACCAAAGCTGTGAATGTAACGTGGATTATTCTTTCATCATTAACTTTATAGTTCGCATCAACTGCTGAAGTAGGAACTGCATTTCTGAAGTACCAACTAGGAGTACCATCAAAAGGTGTAAGAGTTAACTCATGTCCCTCAACTTCACGGCCTGCTAATCCACCAAAGTTAATTTGTCCATTAGATTCAACAACACCAGCATATGCATTTTCAATATTCTCAAGTGTGTGTTCAGCAATCCAAACTTCCAAAGTAAGAGTTTGTCCAATAAGTGAAGCCTTAACAGGGGTATTTCCATACTTACCTGACATGTGTAAATGAATATCTGGTTCGTAATTTACGACTACTCCCTCTTCTGAAGTAAGCCCAACATCAGAGCCATCAATAGCTAGTGAGCCTGCACCTATTCTGAAGTTTGATGGTCCGTCCATATTGATTATAATTGTAAGTCTTCACAACATCCGTGTCAAGAGTCCACTTATGATAAGTCAAAAGATTCTCCTAAACGATAAACAAAACCAAATGATACTTTAAAAAGATGTCTTCTCTGAGCATCCCTATCAAGATCAGTAATCATACCAATAGCATAAGAAAGATAAATATGGTAACCATCAATATCATAATTCTCAGCTCTATGTAAAACATCCATAATATCCTGCAATTTTTTATAACCCTCATCGTATTTGCTATACCTAGCCCACACATCAACAACCTGAGTGTAGTAAGGAATTGATTTATTTGGATCAGGAGAAATGCTAGCTAACATTGAAGCACAATCAGTTTCATCCACAGGAAGTTCACCAATAAATATATTGCCAACTCCCTGATCCTCTAAGTAATCTAAGATTTTATCTATTATCATATGTGTGCCATTTTAGATTCATTTCTAAAATATTCAAATGCCTTAGCTGAAATTTGCTGACCTGGGTCTCTTAAGTAAAACTTCTTTGTTCCAGGAGTAGTATATTTCTTAACAGTTCTTTTATGATCTCCACCAAACTCTTGGAACCTAGCATACTCTGAATTGTAAGACACCTGATAGCTTAGTGGCCCTGTACGTGTGAAATGACCCGATGATCTAAGTTGTCCCTTATCTAATGGAACCTGTGCCTTAGATAGCCTCTCAATATCAACAGCCATACGATTAAGTGCCCTATCCATTATGTTGGCATTCTCTTTAATAAAAGCGACCATCTTATCTACAATTTTGATCATAGTTCATGTTTCTTAACAAAGGCTTTTAGAAATTCTACAGTACTACCACTCAACTTACGAGCTTTTACCAATCTGTTAATCCTCCAGTAATTCTCATCTGCAAAAACAATAGTGCTTTCCTTTATAGGAGCAGTAGGTTCAAACCAAATAATCGCATCAAAAGCCTCAACACCCTCACGATTTGTATTGCGATCTAGCTCAGTAATATAACGAAAGCGACAAGCTATTGAAGTCTCTGAAACAAGAAGCTGATCACCGTGCCTATCAGTGCTAGTGGTTACTATTTTTGCAGTTTGACCGAGTATATGACTGATGATTCCCATTTTATAAAATAAACTTTTTCCATTTGTCTAGGTTTTTAATAAGGGATGATGTATCTGCATCAATCTCACCGCTAGTTAAAAGCTGGTAAGAATAACCCTCAATAGATTCACTCTTGAACATTCCAGTAGAAGTTCCAGCCTTTTGAAGATACCTACCCACCAGTCCAGTACACACCATTACAACATCAGCAGGGACTATACCAGCCCCCCAGACAGCATTAACTTCCACATTGCCAGCACCAATAGGGAAACGAGCATTGCGTAAGTGAATTGACTGCTTAGGATTCTTATTAAGAGGGTAGAGTAACCAATCGGTTTCTGCATCTTCATATTTAATAAGTTCATCACCCTGACTATCTAAAACGCTGACTGATTCAATTAAAGTAAAGTCATCTATAAATAGTTCACGAGTTCCCTTACCATCAAATACTCTTATTGATGGTTCCAAATCTTCCAACTCATCGTCCAATTCAGTATCAACAGATAGCCATTCACGATTAGTATAACCGTTAATGTAAGAAGAGTTATGAAGTATTATCTCATCAAGGATTGTAACTTCATCATCCGTGAGTTCTCTTTTGAGGTACGCTTCTACACGAGCTTGATCTGTATACATAACATAATTCTACCACAAACTAAAAGTAGTGGGTAGATAAAGAGGTCAGCATTATAATGTAGCTTTTTACGACATCATAATGTAAGCATTGTAATGTTGTGGATTTAAGTTAGGGAAGTTATTTCCCTATTCATTGGGGATTAACTTAACTTCCTGATGCTAACTTAAGTACTGAGAAAGCTGCTGGGAATCTTACGATTGCATTCATTCTCTTTACAACTCTCATTGCCTGTGCATCTTGAGTCATAAGGTTGATTTGATCTGATTGATCTTCGTCATCTGGATCTCCAACTAATCCTGTATCAAAGATTTTAACGCTAAGTGAATTTCTTTCTCCAAGTGTTACGAATTTCAAATCTCCGTAAACTGCTATTGCTTCTCCTGCGTCTGCATCATCAACTGAGTTTAATACTTCAGTTAATTCATAAGGTCTGTTTAAGATTGTTGCAGGTGCTCCACTTGCTACTCCTGGTAACCAAAGTGGTCTATCATTTTGATCTTTCATCTTCATAACCTCACCAAGCATTGTTCTATTCAAGAAGAATCTACCATTATCACCTGATGCTGATGGTACTCCATAAATCATGTCTACCAAATCTTCAAAGCTAAGATCTGCAAGGTTTGCAATCTCAACTACATTTGTTCCAGATACTTGAGTGATACCTTTGTTCTTAGGAGAAGAACCAGAGGTTTCATTAAATACTAAGTTATCTTCTTGTCTTGCATAAGCTCTTGCGAACCTATTTGTTGCATCTGCCCAAAGATCAATAGCTGAATCTTCTGAAAGTTCATCAGTTATAGGAAGAATAGCTGCAAATTTTCTCCAAAGTAGTTGCTGAGAATCATAGCTAAGAGATGTGGATTTCTTAACTCCACCCTCAGCTGTGTCAAATATTGTTACATCATCGTCACCCAAAAGGAATTTAATACCAGAACCAGAAGCAGATCGTCTAACCGTAGCAAATCTTCGTGCTACTCCAAACGATTCTTCAAGTCTTGTGATCTCAGTAACAAATTCTTGTGGAGGTAAAACTACACCATCTTCTGTAGTATTCATTGCATCTTTACCAACTACTGAAAGATATTCAGAGAAGTTACCGCTTTTTACGCCCCTAGCATAAAGCATGAACTTCATTTCTTTAGATACTTCACCTTTTCCTTTTCCTTTACCTAAGGCAAAGTTTTTGTAAGCAATAGGATCAGCATTCTTTAATACTTCAAGATCAGCTTGGATTGTTTTAAGGGTTTCTTTAACTTCCTCATCAGTTTTAGGAGCTTCTGGTGTTACAGGAGCAACTGGTGTTTCAGGAACTTTTGGAGTTTCTACTTCTTCCTCTTCCTCTTCTTTAAGAACAGATGCAAATTTCTTTGCTTGTGCTTTGGTTAATTTTTCAACATTCTCACGAAGAAACTTTATCTCGCCCATTGTTAAGGCGTCAACTTCTTTTTCTAGGATTTCTTTCAATTCGTACATCTTAGAATCAGTATAGGATTTCAGTATATCAGTGTCAATACCCAATTTTTTGGCAGATATTAAAGCATCAGAATTGGCTGGTACAGGCACAACTGAGAACTCTACCATCTCACTCTTAGTAAACATATTGCCATCCATCTCTAAAGGAATAAATCCAATTGAAACGGCATTTAGAAAACCACCCTTAACTAAATCATAGATAGTTTTAGCAAAAGGATTCTCAGTAATAGCAAACTTCATCCTTGCCATTAACTTCCCGCCATCTTTCCAAACCTTTGTTGCTTTACCAATAGGGGGCAAATCATAATCATGTGCCCATTGAACTACTGGGTTCTTCATATACTTACGAGTATCCATTCCATCAATACTAATCTTCTCACCATGACGATCTAAAGAATCTGAAGCAACAACTGTTTCAATTTCACCATCTCCCAAGTCTTTGCTTTCAATATTAGATTGAAATTCCTCTTTATTAGCACCCTCTAATACAACAACTGATGATTTTTCATCCTCCAATTGCTGAAGTTGAGTTGTGGTTAATTCCTTTTTATGAAGTTTAATATATTCAAGCTCTACACTAGAGCGTTCATCTACTTTCTTAGCCAATATCTTTATGAGTTCGTCCATAAAATTTAGTATATCACATCCAAACTATAAACTTAATCTTCTTTCTTTTCAAGGCCTTAGCTAAAGTAGCAATTGTAAACTCCAATGGACAAAACTCTCTCTCAATAATATGAAACTTCTGGAGAATACAATTGTCCTCATCTTTTTCAAATACAAACTTGCCTACCAATCTACCACTAGCCATTACTTGGACAAAAACACTCGTATCATCAACTACAATCTTAGCACTGCAACCCTTTGCATTAGCTCTAGCAATACGAGCTTTGAAGTCTGCTGTGAAGTCTGGTTTAGTAACACTGATTTGCATAATAAAATTATATCACAATCAATTTTTTCTCCCACACTCTTTACAATAAGCTCTTTTATAATCCCAGATATTAAGATCACCACCACAATACTCACACCTATCACTCAAAAACCAATAAAAACTTTTTAATATATTTAATATTTTCATATAACTTCACCTTGAAACTTACCAAAATAAGCTGCTCCCTCAACTGTTCCTTTTCCTCCAAGCCATTGATCCAATTTATCTGCTTCTAAAATATGAGGATGTCCAGGTGTTCCACCTACTCCTACCCAATCAAAAAAGTAAATCACCTTACCAACAGCCCGCATTCTCTTACAAATCTCTTCTGGATCAACAACATGCTGGAGCACATTATAACAAAGCACAATATCAAATGGTTCGCTAAACTTCATTTCCTCAGCTTTCTCTTTAATAACTTCCACTCCGCATTCCTTATATCTGACCTGAGTCCAATTAGGATATTCACAAGGATCAAGCACAACCATTCGCTTAGCCTTACTCTTTAATAGGATTGAGTATGGTCCACCCCCAACATCCAATACAGTTTTATCTTTGAAGTCCCAACCATGAGCACCAAACCAGTTAGTTATAAATTCATCCAAGCCCATTTTACTGGCATACTTATACTGCTTAGTTTCCTCATTATAAGAGTTGGCACAATTATTATTATGCTTATGCCAATTAGCTTCCCACTCTTGATGTTGCTCCCAAGTCATATCCATATTTATATTTTATCAATAGTAATTGATTTGCCTTTCTTTGTAATCGTTATCCCTGGATCAAGTTTTCTAATTGAGAATGTTGGACCCAGCTTTCTAAGTGAGACAAATATACCTCTAACTTTTATTTTAACAGCATAAGTTAATAATTTGGTAATGGCTTCTGCGTTGATAATCACTCTATAAGTAAGTGATTTAGTAATTGCAAAAGGTGCAACCACTTCATAATGTAAGGATTTAGTAATCAATCCCTGCGTTGTTACCAAGTATTGTAAGGATTTGGTAATAGCATTAGCAGAAACAACCTCATACCTTAAGCTCTTTGTAATTGCATTTTGAGGTGCAACTACTGTGTACTTAAGAGATTTGGTAATCGCACTAGCTACCACAACCTCATAATGCAAGCTCTTGGTAATCGTAGCTGGAGTAACTACCACCGCATATTTCAAACTCTTTGTGATTGTCTGTGGAGCTACCACCTCATATCGCAAACTTTTAGTAATAGCAATTGACGGAACAACTGCATAGCGTAAACTCTTGGTAATTGAGTGAGGAACAACCACTGCATATCTCAAAGACTTTTGAACTGTAAAGGTTTGATACCCCAAAATCTGATACTCTAACTGAAGTTGGATTGTTGGACTTGTTACAACTGCATAATGCAAACTCTTTGTCGTAGTTATAGCTTTCACAACCGAATACTTGAGACTCTTAGTTATTGATGCTGGTGTAATAACAACCTCATATCTTAAAGATTTGGTAATAGTAACTGGTGCTTTAACTGTATATTTAAGACTCTTAGTAAGAGTTAATGCCTTTAAGATCGTATATTTTAAACTCTTAGTTATTGACGTAGGAGCTAAAACTGTATATTTAAGACTTTTAGTAATCGTAGGTGATCGTCCAATTGCATACCTTAAACTCTTAGTAATAGCCGAGCCAGTTGTAACAACCGTATACTTAAGACTTTTTGTTATTGCCTGAGCTGCTAAGACTGTATATTTAAGAGATTTAGTTATTGTTGTTGCTTTAACAACCGCATACTTCAAAGATTTAGTAATGCTTAATGCTTTGATGACATCATAAGTAAGACTTTTAGTTATTAAGAGAGCTTTAAATACTGTGTACTTAAGACTTTTTGTTATTGAGATAGCTTTGACAACCGCATATTTAAGAGATTTGGTTATTGTCTCAGTAGTAATAGGTACGAACTCCAAACTAAATTCATCTGTACTTAAAATTATTCCCGCCTGAATCTCATAAGTAAGGCTCTTAGTAATAGTTGCAGGTGTAGTAACAACCGAATACTTAAGTGATTTAGTAATAGCAGCATGAGAAGTTAAGGTTGTGTACTTCAAAGACTTCTGGATTGTTACAGGAGCTTTAACTGTATACTTTAAACTTTTAGTTATTGTTGCAGGCGTAGTCTTAACAGCATATTTCAACGACTTTGTGATGGCAGAAACAGAGGTCTTAACTGTGTACTTTAAACTTTTAGTAACAGTAACAGCCTTAATAACTGTATATTTAAGGTCTTTAGTAATTGTCGTTGCAGTAGGAGTTGGTTTATGGTCTACAACTAACCAAACAGCTGTAACGTTAATAAAATGAGTATCTGAAACTGTCTCACGCATACCTATTTGAGTTGTATCAAGATCAGCTTTTGTCCAAGCTGTACTAGAAGCTCCTGGCAAATCATATAAAGTTAGTGGATAGTCTCTTGGTAAATTTAAAGAGTTTGTAAGATATGATGTTGATCCCGATCCATTTAACGCTGCACTTTCCTCAACTGTTCCAGAAGCACTAGCTTTAATACGCAATACAAAGTCTGGTTCACCACCTGTTAAAGAAGAAGTTGCCCATCTCACACCCACCTGAACAACATTTATTGTATCTGTAGAACCCATTGCTGCTGGGGTATCATCAATGTTGTAATCATCAATTTGACCAGAAGTATTACTTGTAACAATAGTAGTTGCATCATCAGGAGTTACTTCATCTACACTTGTTACATCACTTGACCAAGCTGTATTATCTCCTGCTGTACTAGGTCTTAAAACAAGTACCTCTCCCTCTCCTGGATAAGAAGTTTGAAACGAACCAGTACTATCATTTATAGCTAAGTCATCAAAGAACCAATTACCAGTTGTTTGTGCCTCTGAATTTAAATTACCTCCCAACAACCAATGAAAGCCTTGATTTGTAGCTGCTATATTTCTTGTTGAAGAAGTTGCAATAACAGCACCATCAACTTTTAATTCAACAACTTGTGAACCTCCCGCTGGGGTAGTATCTATCTTTACTTCAATTCTGTACCAAATTCCAGTTGATAAAGTAGCTGTTCCTGTAATTTGACCATCCTCATCATAAATTTTTAATACACCAGAGTTATCAATAGAAACATAAACGCTTGGAGTAGAAACAGCTGCTCCGTCATTCCATACCATGATTCTGTTTTCTGCCGATGGTAAGGTTGCTGCTCTAAAATAAGCTCTAAAATATCTATGACTTGTTGCTTCAGCAGCTAAATACTGGTAAGCAAAATACTTGGGGGTTCCAGAACCTAAGCTGGTAATTTGCCCAGCATAAGTTCCACTTCTTATTGTGCCTGTTTGAATTACTGGTGTACCAGACGTGGAAGTAAACTCAAGGTCGGCCGTGAGTGTATTAAATTCAAATCCTGATGTCCATAGTCTTGCCATTTTTTTATGTTACTTGTAACTGATAAACCCTAACTGAAATTAAATTGTCAGCATCATAATAATCAGATAAGTTTGAAGTAACCATTGCATCCAAATCAAAGTCAGTAAGAACAGCCACACTATTATTTGAATCAAGAGTTTCCCAAGTTGTAGTATTGCGATTATAAATTTGCAAATAGATTGTTGAGAGTGAACCTGCAACAGTTGTCTTACCATTCCAATGAATCACTAAAGCATCAGTATCATTTGCATTTATCTCTTTAAATTGATGTAAAGCATATTGATCAGTTGTCCCTTGAATATCAACATAAGTTCCGTCATCTGTGGCAACATCAGTTCTTTCTGCTTCTGTGTAAATTACATCTAAGTTAAGGTCATTGGCCTGCAAAGTATCATCAACTTCTCGGCTATAAACATCCTTTCGGATTGCATAAGTCAAACTCTTTGTAATAGTTAGAGCCTTGAGAATTGTATACTTCAAAGACTTTGTAATAGTAACTGGAGCTTTAGTCGTATATTTAAGCGACTTTGTTATTGTTGGGAAAGCTCTAACCTTATAAATAAGAGTCTTCTGAATCGTAATACTTTTAACAACTGTATACTTTAAACTCTTTGTTATAGTTGATGGAGTTGTTTTAACAGTATATTTAAGACTTTTAGTAATAGCTGCATGAGCACTCTTAGTTGTATATTTAAGAGACTTCGTAATAGTAACAGGAGCCTTAACCTTGTAAATAAGGGTCTTTGTTATTGTTAAAGACTTCAAAACCGTATACTTTAATGACTTTGTAATAGGCTCCACAGGGCTACTTGTAACCATAGCCAACCCAATCTCCGCCTTTCTTGCAGTAGGAGTTCCACTAGGTACACATTCAATATCAATGTAATCACCCTCAGCTATATCAACTGTGTGAGTAGTATCATTTGCAGAAGTTGCAGCATCGGCAATTGTTGCTGTTATGGCAGTTCCCGCTCCATTCTTTCTAACAGTAAAGGCATAACTCTTACCAGCTCCAGGAGAACCATCAAGCAAGATTCTCATATTCTTAAGAGTTACTGCTCTAACAGCTATATATCTTTTACGATCAGCCTCAGTCGTACTCCAAGTGTGTCCATTAGAAGCAATAGGAGCATAAGCTGTTGCACCAGTATTCAAGTTACTCGTTGCTACAGTTCCAACAAAAGATTCCCCATCAGTACCAGTAGGCTCAAAAGAAAGCGACCAATCTCCCGATGGATTACTGGCTGGTGTTCCAGAAGAAATGAATGACATCATTACTGTATCTCCAGCAGCAAAAGCCACATTCAAACCAGTAAGACTTCCATAAAAAGCACTATCACTTACAGTTAATATAGTAGAAGCCTCTTCAGAACCATTTTTATAAATACTTAATATGTAAGACTTTCCAGCTCCTGGAGAAGTACTTAAGTTCACAAACAACTCTCTTAATGTACAAGCAATAGGAACAGGAATATGTTGTGCTGTTGTTACACCCTCAAACCAACCTCCTGAAGCAGGGGAGTGATAACGCCTTGTATTGTCATTACCCCATAAAGTAAATGATCCATCCCCCAAAACGAATCTCTTTGAATACATCAAGAACTCAGTTACCCAAGTCGCAGTTACAGCTGTAGGGCTTCCACCAATTATGTATTGGATTCTGCATCTATAACCAGGAGATACAGGAATATTTAAACTAAGAACTGGGAACTGATCACTGCTTGCTCCAGTAGATTGAGACCAAACAAAGTTACCATCCTTATCATAAACCTGTACCCTCCAATTAAATGTACCTCCACTTGGAGCAGCACCTAAAAATAACTTTGTCTGCTTTAATATTCCCTCTACAGGAACAATAAAAGTTCTACCAGTAAGAGAGTTAATCCAGCCAGCTGATCCTCCCTCTTGACCACCATTTAATGTATTTGATAATCCTGAGCTACTTGTTGCTGCTGAAGAACCAGCAACCAATAACTGCCTCTTAGTTGTTGTTGCTGTTGAACTTGCAAAGTTCCATCCAGTATTCCCTCCACCATCTCCACTATTTTCACCTGCATTAAATATCGCTCCACCAGTTGCCTGGATATACTTCATAATCACATAATCAAAAGTTACAGTACCACTAGATTTTGAGAAGCTAATCCCCGCAATAGAAGACCCCTCCAACCTAACATGATTTCCAGAAGATCCACTACATACATAAGTAGTTGCAACTATTGATGTATTCCCATAAATAAAGACATATGCACTTGCTCCAAAGGTTATACTATTGAAAGTAGTAGTTCCCGAATTATCAATCTCCATATAACCACCATTGTGTGCAGGTAAAATTTCAAGATTGTAATAAGTACTATTTGAGAAATCATAAAAATATACACTGACATTACTATTTTGAACCCTTATAGTTGAAGTCTGAGCATTTATAATTCCTGTTCCTGTTGTAATCCAAGTACAAGTATTTCCATAACCACCTATTACCCAGATACCTGATCCCATTTTAAGAGAAGAGATACCATCATAACCATCTCCATAAAAATCTCTTTTAAGGGTTACATTATTACCATTAGCATCAAAGGTCCCAAACTCAAGATAAAGATATTCAGCAAGTAAATTATCTTGCAAAGTTAAAGTTGTAGATGGTGTATAGACATCTATTTCTGTAATTGTTTTACCTGCACTAGTCAAAGTAATTGGGGTAAAAGATATAAAGTTAAACCATCCAGTAAGACTTACATTCATACCTGTAATCAACTTTAATGATCCAAATATCTCTCTATTGGTACCACTATCACTAAGTGTTGGAGTATTTGTAATGTTTGTAAAATCCAGACTTGGAACTCTAGGAACATCCATTGTGATTGTTTGACTTCCAGAGCTTATTGAGCTTCCATCAAAAACAACTGTGTCATGTAAAAGTGGAACACTTGCTCCAGAACCTCCACCAGTTGATGTTGACCAATGAGTAGTACTTGACCAGTTACCTCCATTACCCACCCAATATCTAGTAACAGGTGTTGTGAAAGTAATATTGGAACAGTTACCTCCATTACCTAAGCTCGTACCAGTAAATGGTGAGGCTGCTCCTGCTGCAATTATTGAAGTAAAGTCTACATTTGTTAATGACTTAGCAGCTGCTGTAATTGTGTATTGTGTCGCAAAATTAGTAGAGTCATAAAATTGTCCAGTCAAAACCCAGATTCTACTTACAGCTGCATCGTTTCCTGTAATAGTTAAGGTTCCTGATACCACTTGATTAGCCCTAACTCTAACTTGTCCCACACCTGTTATTGTAAGCGTAGCGTAAGTATTTGCTCCTGTAATAATAATTGACGTTGAAAGAGTAAAAGCAACAGTATTAAAAGTTTTACCTCCTCCAAAGAAGTTACCTCCTGATTGAGTTATTGATGAAGTATTTGCATTAAAAGTTAAGTTTGTCGGATCAGTAAAGTCCCATACAGAATTAGTTGTTATGGTCGCTGCTCCCAAGGTAAGAGTTCTTGTTCCTGTTCCAGTAGAAGACAATCGTCCCAAAGCAACAGTCTTACCATTCATATTTAAAGTTCCAGTAGTAAGAGTAAGAGTGGTTGAAGTGGAACCATTGGCACTAAAGTTATCAGAGAATAAGTAAGAACTTCCCGATCCATTAAAAGTAACATTTCCTAAAATCTTTCCATTAGTAGTTATTGTTTGCTGCGTAGCTGAAGTTGAAACAAAAGCAATTGCAGAAGTCGTGGTACTTCCTTTAGTGTAGGTCATTCCAGACCCAAATCTAAAAGCTATATTACCTGCTCCTGCCGTACCATCACCAATAGTAAGAGTTACTCCTGAGGAATGGGTTAGAGTATTAGTGTAGGCATTAGTATCAATGCTACGACAAACTGCCCCTGCATCAACTGTTACAGCTCCTGAGCCAACTTGAAAGACTACATCATCTGCTGCTGTTGGTGGACCAGAAGAATCGCCACCACCTGAACCTGTTGTTGACCAAGTTCCTGCTGCTGACCAGTTACCTCCTGCTGCCTTTGCATATAGTGTAGCCATATTGTTTAAATAAAAAAACCAGCCGTTAAGCTGGTTAAATCATTCGCTTATTGTATTAAGACTTACTACTGGTTGCATCCAGCTAAACTTAAGTAAATTGTAACTTATTTATATCGTTTGTACAAACGAGTTCGTTACTAGGAGTAATAACGAATAGGCTTTTAGCAACATGACCAAATACTTTCTGCTCAAATCCAAAGACATATATCTTTACTCTTGCTTCACTTGGAGAACCTGCACCTAATATAAGATTCTTGTAATAATGAATTACTTTCATTTCTCCTGGATTGATAGCAATACTGTAAACTTGAGGAAAATCTGGACTAACCATTTTGAAGACTGTTAATTTCTCTTGGTCAATTTCACCAAACTGATGGAAAATACCATCATCACCAAATTGTTTTAAGACTGTACCATCAATATAAGTAGCTTCCCAACGCCACAATTCTGGTATTACTCTTTCTGGTTTTCCGTCTCTGATGAATGTGTAGTTTTGCATTGTATTGCCCTAAGTAAGGGGTTTATTCTTTAGCTTTCTTTTTGGCTTCACCTCTAGCTAAGGCTGCTTCGCTAATAGCTTTAAAAGATTCACCTTGGTGTTCTGGATCACGAGGAGTGTATTCAGTTTTTGCACACTTATGATCTAGGTACTGATCTTCAGTATCAAATCCCTCTCCGCATTGTCCACAAATATGTTTTTTAGTTTCTTCCATAGTATTAAGCTGTTTCGTCGTACTGATAATTCATTGTTGATGTGCTTCCTGCTGTATCAGCTGCGTTAGTTTTAATTATATGATTCAAATAGTCAGAACTTCCAGTAGCAGTTAATGAACCAGTAAGTGATCCAGCAATTCCAAGATTGGCTGCTGCTGGGTCTGATGTAGGCATTGTTTGAGTTGAGGATGCTGCTTCTGTAGTATCAGGAGTTGCGTAAGATAATGCACCACCATATGAGGATGTTCTGGCATTTGTTAAATGAGTAGCTGCTCCACCTAGAGCACCAGTTCTCCAAACCTGTAAGTTATCAATCTTTGAGGAACCTCCCATTGCAGTAACATGAACTTTTTGAAATTTCTCATAAGTATTGTTACCTGGGGTTATTGGAAATGCTACTGGATCAACTGTTGCAGAATCAGAATTACCCATATCTGTGTCAGATATGCTATGTGTGAGGGTCTCACCTGCTCCATTTGCTTCATCAATTTCAACTGTGGCTGCCATACAAATATAATAGTCTTAGGACAATTCGTTGTCAAGGGTCGTTCTAATTGTGATGTCTTGTCTTACAAGAAATTTACCAGCACTACTTGAAGTAATCCCATCAGTTGCATCCTTAAATTGAATATCAAACCAGTAAACTCCAGGAGAGATATTAGTATCTTCAGGGGTTAAATTCAAAAGACAAACTCCACTTGTAGGATCATCAAATGCTGTTATATCTTTTTTAATTATTGCTTCCTCATCAGTATCAGTAGGTTTCTTTTTAACAGTGAAGAAAACTGTACCATCAGTTAAATTGATTGCATTTCCATCTTCATCAACAATAGTAATCTCAAAATTGCTATTATCTCTTTTGTTGATCTCGCCTCTTGGTCTTGCCATAAAATTATTATATCACTAATTTTCTAGGACAACAGGTAAAAGTACACATCTACAATTAGGATGAATTGGTGGATGCTCAATATCTTCGTAAGCAATCGGTAACTTCCCACCATCACTACCCTCAAAGTCTGTGCCTAAGTTAGCAAAGTTGTCATTGATCTCAACCACTTTACCATCCAATTCTAAACAGAACTCACAAGCATCTCCAACTGCACTCCATTCTTTTCCAGTAACAAGGGGTGATTGTCGGTATGCTGCTAAAGCTCCCTCATTGCTTACAGCCAAACTCTCAGTTCTGGCAATACGCTCAGCTCTAACATCGGTAGCATAAGCATAAACATCCTTAATACGATCCCTAAGTTTATTTACAGACTCACCTTGAGAAGTACCCTCAGAGATTGCTGCTTCAATAGCCTTTATACTTTCATCATTTGTAGTAGTTGCAAGTCTATCAGTTCTATCTTTAATATAATCAGTAATTCTGTTAATAACTTCTAACTCAGTCTCAGTATCCCCTGACATTTCAAATGCAACCTTTGCTGCTGCTTTCATTAGCTCAATACCTAATGGGAATAACTTACCTACAATTCTGGCCTGTGAAGCATCAAGATCAAATAACCATTCAGTAAATGCACCCTTTTTATTATTAGCTAAGATTTCTTTTAACTGAATCGCAAACTCTTTATCCATGAAGTTGTCATAAATCTCCATCCACCTATCCTGAATACTAAATAATGATTCAATATAGATTACCTTTTGAAGTTCCCTAGTTGTATTTAAACTTTTTTTTTTAGCCTTTTAACAGCTTTACCACCTGAAGTAGGTACAAGTGTAATTGGTTCTCTGATAACATCTCCACCTGGAATAGGATCAAGCTCACGCTCAGCACGAATATCATTTGTAGTAAGCCACTTATTATGTCCTGCTGTCCACTCAGCCAACCTGTCTGCATCAGTTTGCATTGTTGGATCTTCATAAGTTAATAAGAATCCATCTCCCCAATCTGGAATCAAGAAAGCATTTATATGATCAAGCATTCTATCTACAGCTGGGGTAACAACATTACGAGTAAAGACTGCTCTAGCCTCCATTGCACTTGCTCTATTAACATCATCAGTTATTCCAAGAATAGTTTTGCTTACTCTAAACATTACCATGATGTCGTCACGAGTCATGTCCTTTAACTCTTTAAGTGCAACCTCACCCAACTCCATACCCATCTTTGTATAATCAATTCCATCAGCACCTTTAAGCATTAAAGTCTTACCAGCATTCTCGGTTCCTGAGTATGTTTCTTTAAACTGTTTCTTTAATTGTTCAAACTCGTCCTTATCAATCGTACCTTTAATATTAAGGATTCCGCTTGGTCTACCTGAATTAAATATAGAGTTCTTTGTCCAAGTAGAAGCATATTCCTCGGTTTGAATATAAGTCTTAGCAGCCTGAATAGTACCCAAACCATAATAAGGATCAAGGGGATTAGGCATCTTAAAATGAAGAATCTCTTTTTTATCAAAGGTCTCTTTTGTTCCATCAGGTTTACTCATAACATAACCTGCAACCATTCCTCTAGGATCAGTCTTATCAACAACAACTTGCATTAAATCTGGTCTAAGTAAATAAAGCTCTTTAGTCTTTAAGCTATTAACTCCACGAGCAAGATACCAATAGCTCTCTCCTGCTAATAACATGAATGTGAAGTGCATCTCTAAGAATTGGAACTGTGAAGTGTCTGGATTTGGCTTCTTAATAAGAGTAAGGAAAGGATGGTTTTCAACCACCTTATCGTTTTTGTACATCTCCAAATCAATTTTTGCTGCTTCAGAAGCTATTGCAGAAACAACTGCATAAACATATCTAGTATATTGTTCTAGCATTCCTTTCTTATTCCATTGACCTGGAAGCGACCAACTCCACGACCCAGGAATACTCGTGCCTAAGAAGAATTTACCTATTGTTTTTCCGACTCTTTGCAAGATGTTCATTGATTTTATTATATCACTGTAAATTCAAAATTGCCTATTCCCATTGTTCTCCAAGCCATCTCTAAAGCATCAAGCACATCAAGATTCTCACTATTTGGATAGTCCTGCATTTCTTGCCACAATTCATTATCTCCTTTAAATAAAATCTGACCAGTATTTATAAATGGTTCCATACTTTCAATACGCTCTTCTTTCTTTTTAGTCTGAGTAACACCCTGAAATGGAATATATTTACCCTCCGCTTTACTTCGCTCCTCAATTACCTTTAAGAAGTAAGCCTGAAACTGTACTTTCTCAACACCAAAACGCTGATACTTATAAGGGAAGTTAAAAATTGTACGCATAGTCTCATCGGGTTGAATCTGTACACCTAAGCTATCAACCTCATAAACCTGACCTTTACCATCAATACCCAGATTAACAATACCAACCAAGCTCCCTTTCTTCGCCTCTCCCAATGCTAAATCAACAGCACCATAATACTTAAGGTCATTAGGTAATATGTCATACTTCTTTGGTTTGAATATACTAAACTCATTTGCAAGAGGAAACTCAACTAAGTAATAACGCTTCCAATCCTTAGCTGTAGTCTGAGTTTTCTTTTCCTCCAAGTACTCCCTAGTAAATCTTTTCTCCTCAATTGCCTGTTCAAGATCAACTCTAACTTTGTGATAAAGTGGGTCCTTGAAAGCATCATCAAATACAGAGTTCTCTACACAGTTACCTGACATGATAAGTTTTCCCCAACCTCTATCCTCCTCAGGCATACGCACAATCTTTGAAAATTGTTCTTTCTTTCTAATAAGTCCAGCCTCTTCAAGTAAAACAACATCTCCTCCCTCACCGACAACTTTCTCTCCCTCAGACTTAACACCTCTTGAATCAACTGAAGTTATATAAATCCAACCACCATCTTTCCATCTCAAAGCATCCTTACTAACAGTAACCTTTAATTTATCAACATCATGTGCATCCTCAATATTTATAAGCCCTCGGTATAAACTAGAATCATCTGCCAAGTGAGCGACAACATACTCCATTATCTTCTTAGCTTTATCCTCACTACCTCCAACGATAGGAATCTTTAACTTTTTATATGAAGCCAAATAAAGAATAGCCATAGCAAGAATATCAGTTTTCCCATAACGAGTAGGGGCTGAAATCCATAGCCATTTCCATTGAGGATCAATAACCGAAAGAAATATCTCAGCTTGACCATCTGTTAACTCATAAGGTAATCCCTTAGAATTTTTGAAGATAGTTCTAACTGTCCTTTTGATCTCCTGTAACTTCTCCTGGTGTGACATTATCATTTGCATCTGATTCTTTAGCCGCTATGATTTTATCTAGGGCTTCAACTAATTGAGGTATCTTCATATCAATCTTTCCATCAACCTCTAATTTAAGTCTTGGTAATCCCTCCATTCTATTAAACAATTCTTTTACTGCCATGATATTCCCATTAACACATTCAAGCCAAAGTCTTCTACCAACAAGCTCTTTAAATTGCTTACCTGATTTTGGCTCAACCTCATCCCCAATATCCTCTAAGAGTTCAGACCATGCCCAACCCTTTGGGGGTCTACCATTCTTATTTATTAACTCTGGGTGATCTTTAAACCCACCAATACCAGTAGGATTATTAGTTGCTGTCTTCTTGTTTTCTTCCTGTATTACTGGAAGAGTTTGAGGCTGATTGTTATTTTCTTCCATTAAAACCACACTCCTTTCAAATAGTCCATAAATAGATACTTACTTACATTACAATTTACAGCATTTCCTAACGCCCAATATCTATTCCTATCACTTATTCCAAATGTCCAACCCTCTGGAAAACCTTGAAGTCTCTCACATTCTGTAACTGATAGGTCCCTAAAACTTTCCCCTAATGCAACCTTTTTATTACCACATCCAGAGCCAGTAGTAAGAGTTCCTACCCTGTCATAATCTCCAATAAGCTCAAGATCAAAGTTCCTCAACTCTTCAAACTCAGTCTTACTTCCAATTTTATCTGCATCTACATCCCTAAAGTCCTTAAACCTTTTAGTATTATCCAACACCTGAGGTCTCTTTAATTCAAAGTCCTCTAAAGAACCCAAGAAAATTATCCTCTCTCTACTCTGAGCACTACCATAATTCATTGAGTTCAAAAGAATCACCCTTAACTTATAACCAGCATTTGATAACAACTTATGAATCTTAATATAAGTAGCTCCCTTATCATGATTCAATAAACCTTTAACATTTTCCAAGACTATATATTTTGGCTTCTTTACTTGAAGCAAATTGTAAATATGAAGAATCATTACTCCTCTAGGATCATTTAACCCTTTCCTTAGTCCCGCCATTGAAAACGACTGACAAGGAAATCCGCCAGTTAGAATATCAAAATCTGGTATATCAGCATATTTAATTTGTGTTATATCCCCAAAATTCCTTGCCTCAGGATAATGCCTCATGTAAATATCTATTGAAGATTCTTTAACCTCAGAAAATCCTACACACTTAACACCAATTTGTTCTAATCCAAAGTCAAGACCACCTATACCTGTAAATAAAGATAAGTATTTCATTTTTGTTTAATAAACTCTATTAACTTCTTACCATCAAGTTTGTATTCTAGGTTCGTTTTAAAGAACTCAACCACCTCATTAAATTCCTCAATCGTTTCAAAATAAAATCCTTTCCTATTCTTTAATCTTGGAGAGTTGGGACCATCTACCATAACAACATCAAAGCGAGTAATATCAACATCCTGATTGTCAACAAGGTCATCTATCTTCATACCGCTAAGCCTTGCCATTTCATCTCTATCAAAACCTGCATCCCTCAGTAAATCCTCAGAAAGATTAGCCAACATGTCCCAATCCCAATGACCTAAGTTACGATTCAATCTAAGATTCAGTTCCTTTTCCCTTTCTTCATCAAGCTCAACATAAACAACTGGTATAGTCTTAAGCCCCGTTTCCTTACAAATCAAATATCTCTGGTGTCCACCTACAATAACATTCTCTCTCCCCTTAAATTTATTAACCACAATAGGCTCAACCATCCCAAAGTTAGATAATGACTCACGAAGCCCTTGAGCTTCCTCCTCAGTCATACCTCTAGGATTGTATTCAGCCTGCTTTAAAATGTTTATGTCTATTTCAAATATTTCCATAATTACCTTATATTCTCCTCAACTCCCCTACTCTCCCCCACTCCATTATATGCCACCCCATCCGAGCCTGTAAGCCCACTCCCCTATCGTACTTTTAATCAATTCCCTCAAGTTTTGCGTTAAATAAGCCATTTATTTTAGAGTACTTTCTTTATACAAACTTGGTAACCCTTACTAATTACCTCATATTTACCATCAAATATATTAAGAAAAGCATCAATTCCTGGGCCTGGATTCTTTAATTTGTCTGGATAACGATGTAAAGCATAATCATCCCAAATCAAAAGCCCTCCCTTTTTAAGTAAACGCCATGCCAAGATTGTATCTTCTAAAACCTCAGCACTTCTGTGAGACCCATCAATATAAACAAAGTCAAACTCACTAAGTTGAAACTCAGCACTTCTTAATACCTCTTGTGAAAGCCCCTTATAAACATTAACAAAATTCTCATAACCCTTGATATTATCCATAAAGTTCTTCTCAGCATTCTCATTAAAGAAAGCTCCCTTATCTCCATCTTCCATTCCACCACCAAAAGTATCAATAACAGTAATCTGACCAAAGTCTCCCAAGATATTTTCTAATAACCAAACTGTAGCCCTACCCTCAAAGCAACCAATCTCTAAGAAATTTAACCTTGCTCTTCCTTTAAAGTCTTTAAGCCAAACCTCCCAATTCTTAATATTTGGAGAAAACCAATCAGAAGAGTAAGTCATTCGCTTTCTCCTTTCCCATTAGCCACCTTATAACGCTTCTCATCATCCCACTGCTCAGTAACAGTCTTCCTATGCTCAATTGGAAAAGGTAAGTCTTGCATATACTTCTTGCCATCGGCTCTAAAGATTCTTACACGATTATGTAAATAGATAGGAAATATACTCAAGCTCCTCCTAGTAAGTCTCAACTGTGGATCTTTGGCTGGATGCAAAACTGTAATCCACTTAGGTTTAATAGGTACATTCTCTCCAAATACCTGCACACTGAAGTAGTTATAACGAGGAAATCTAAAGCCATCAAACTTATCAGTCTTAACAATCTCGTGCATATCTTCTAAAAAGGATTGAGGAAACTTCTCATCAGCATCAACATAAAGAATCCAATCTGTAATTAAAAGATCAGCTGCCTTTTGTTTAGAGGGTTCACAATAACCCCACTGCTTATCAGTAATAACCTGCCAGTCTCCATTCCACTTTGTTAAGCATTCTTTAACGATTTCCAAAGTTCCATCATCACTTTCTTGATCACAAATAACAACCTGATCAACATAAGGCAAATGCCACTCCAAGCACTCCTTAATTCTTTTAGCTTCATTTCTAACTACCATCATTAAACCAATAGTTTGTTTATTCATATCTTTTTTAAAACTGCACAAAGTCCAGTACCCTCCTGAATATCGTTTACAATTTCAAAGTTAATATTGCCTTTCCAAGTTCTTTTAGGAGTAAAGTCAGTAGGTGGAACATTTGTGCCTCTGTATAAAACCATCTTCTCTAGTGCAAAGTCTTGCAGAAACCTCCTCGTAAATTCCTTGTCTGTATAAACTTTCTCAGGTGGAATACCCCTACTTTTGATATAAGTCTTGCCTGTAGGAATAGTAACTACAAATAATCCATTAGGTTTTAATGCCTTTAAGACATCTTGAATCTGTTGTATATCTCCATCATGCTCAGGACTAAAGTGTTCTATTGAAGAAGCAGCAACCACAACATCAAAGTAACCTTTGTAATCAGAATTTTCTACATTGTAAGCAGTAGGGATTCCATGCTTAACCTGATACTCAAGAGCTTTCTGATCAACTTCCAAGCCATGTACTTCACAACCTTTTTCTTTTAGAGCTTGACCTAGAGCCGAGAATCCACCACCAATCTCCAAGACTTTAGAACCCTTAGGCACATTCTGATAAACAAACCAGTATTCAAAATAACGGCATGATCCCTGCAAAGCACCTTGTTCAATAAATCTATAAAATTCTTTTTTATTCATACAATATTCCTCACTTCCTCTGGCAACTCACCATTAAATTTAACTGCTGTGCCACCCCCATGAGTAGGCTGTGTCTCTTGACCCACTCTCCAATTTGTCCAAGTATCCTTAACAGTTAATATTCCACCATCTCTCTTGCGATAAAACTCAAGTTTGTCCTGTACATTTTTCTCACTCTTCATATAACCAAAGTGGTAGACATGAACATTATCTAATTTAATTGAGCCATCGGTAACATTTATAAATCTCCCCTCAGAATCCACCACTGGTAGCTGATGTAATTTCCAATGCAAGGCTTTATTGTGGTATTTAAAACACCTAAAAAGTGTAGAGTCCCATTGTCCACCCACAGCTATCAAATCCTTTTGCTTCCAGAAATGATAGAGATTAAACAAGAAAACACCTGTCTTAGGATTTTCACGCATAGCCTGTACTAAGTTATCTAAGTCTTCCTGCTTCCAAACTTCATCACCATCAACAACTAAAACATGAGTAATATCTCTACCTAAAAGCATTAAAGCTCGGTTTCTAAGTTCAGATTTATCTAACGCCCAACCATAACGCTCATAAATAATCTTGTCTCCATTCTCTCTACGCTGAACTCCAAAGACTTTATCTGCCGTATCATCCAAGCTCAATCCATCCTCAGTAGCAGCATGAGCAAAAAGATTCACCGCTCCCTCAACAACTGCTACCTTTTTAACATTAGGATGCCTTATAACCGATCTAAGAGAAGCCTCAATATATTGTTCCTCATTTAAAGCAATTGTTATTACTCCAATCTTTGGCTCTAAAACAAAAACCTCTCTTACTCTATCTACCATTTTCTCAAAATCAAACTTATCCACAGTTTTTCTAAACTTCTTTTCCTTTAAAGCTAACTCAAGGCTAAGCTGTAAACTATGAGGGTCATTCCACTTTGCCATATAAATATTATCGGCTTTAGCAAATTCTTGAATTTCTTTAAAAGTTGGATATTCATAACAGACACAAGGAGTACCACATGCAATAGCCTCAGCCAAATACATACCAAATCCCTCAAACATTGAAGCATTAACTACAGCCTGACTCTTTAATATAATTTCAAACTTCTCTTTATCAGTACACTCCATATGAAATTCAACATGCTTTTTCATATCCAATCGGCTTACTATTTCCTTAGCCTGAATACCATCTACACTAGAGATAACCTTTAATTTAACTCCTAAGTTCTTACAGGCTTTAACTACATGATCAAAGTTCTTGTGATTAACCAATCGTGAAATGAAAACTACATAGTCTTCACGTTCTGGTAAAACCTCAGGAATTAGATTCTCTCTACTATTGATACAGGGGAAGATAGGAAAAACTTGCTCTTTAGTTTTATTAAGCCAATCATAAATATATTCAGAAGAAGTCTGACAAAGTGAAATGATATTGCAGTTAGTTTCTCTCAATTCCTTGATCAAAGGTGTCCAACCTGCATAAGTTTTGTCTCCAAGATATTTAGCCATCATAGGAAACGGATCAAAGATCAAGGCAAACGAGGGTTTATTATATTTCTTACCTAAACGAGCAGCTGCAATATTACCTGAGATTGGAGAACCTAAATAAATATCAGCTTTAATATCAATGTTCTCTAAATCTTTTGCCTTTTGAGCAATCACTTCAATTTTAGGTTGTTTATATTTTCTAAAGTCATCCTGAAAAACTGGCTTCTTGTTCGTATAAACCGTAACATCATAACCCAACTCTAATAAAGCTGAAGAGATAAACCAAGTGTAATACCTACCACCAGTTAAGTGTCCAACATCCTCAGTAATTAAAGCCACCACAATCTTACTACGATCTAATTCCAGCCAAGTTGTATCTTGAACATTACTTATTGGGGCATTTGTTTCTATAACCTTTTGAAGCGACTCAGCGAAGTCTTTAATTAAGAATTTATTTAAAGCTCTAAGAGGTCTATTATAAAATCTCTCCTGCTTAACTATATATTTCTCGGCAAGTTTTGAATAATCTGTCATTTTGCATTCTTATATATTTTGACTTTAGTTACAATATCTTTTATTTCCTGTTCAGTATAAAAACGATCACTCATACCAACACCCTCAGCATCATCTCCTCCCCTTGAGATGACACCATCACGTTCCATCTTTAAGAGACTTTTATAAGTTGAGGGTAAACCAGCTTTCTTAAGAGAGTCTAACAAATGCATTTTAGTAAATATCTTCATACATATACATATTACTATGGCCTAAAATGCGTGTCAACTTAGAAAGTTTTAGGTCTAGCAATAGCAACATTTATCTTTCTGCCATCTATATCTCTACCATTTAAAAGTTCAATTGCTTTTTGTGCCTCTTCAGGAGTAGACATTTCTACAAAACCAAAACCCCTAGACTTCTGTGTTTCCCTATCCAATATTATTTGGGCGAAAGCAACATTTCCAACTTCAGCAAAGAGACTTTTAAGGTCTTCTTCTGTTACATTCCAAGATAGATTTGCTACAAATAATTTTTTCATTAAATATCACCACCTTTCTATTCTAATTAAGTGGCTCTAGCCCTGCCCATACAACTAAAGCCACCCATTAAACTCACTATTCAACAATTGGATCAAACCAATCAGATAGTGAACTCCAAGCACAACCACCACCATTAACAACGCTAAACCAATAGTGCTGACCACTATTTAATGCTCCAATAACCTCCACTCCATCATTAGGAGTATTGATTAAAGAATGCTCTGGTTTACCCGCTTCTGCTCCATAGAAGATATGAGCAAACTCTCCTCCTGTTGGAATCCATCGGACTTCCAACTTTCCAACACCTGCATTTACTACAAAGATATTAGGAATCTTTGCTGGAGCAACCTCACTACAAACTGGAGCACCTGCTTCAGTTAAAGGAGTTTCTACCCTTGTAGGTTCTGGGCCTGGTTCTGGAGTGTCAATGACACAACCAACCTCTTCCTCAAAATGATAGCCCTGTGGTATCACTTCTTGAAAGCCCTCAATATTAAGACAAGCATCAACCTCTTCCTCTTCAGGTGTACAAACACCATCATCATTGACATAGCCCTCTGGAGTTTCTTCTTGAACTCCCTCAAGGTTACTACATACATCAACAACTTCAGGAACTGGACATCCGCCCTCTGGAGCTGGGATTAAATCATTAGGATGATTTGTGTGTCCATTAAGTTGACCTGCATTATCTACTGTTATGGTCTCGTAGGACTTTGCTGGTCCTGAATTACCTGCTCCTGTTGGAGAAGCATGACACAAAGTTACTGGGACGAATCCATCATTAGGATTTCCCGCACCTTTAACAGTACTCTGAGCTGAAATTACAACAAGCAAATAGAATAAAACTATTGCTGCTATTACATAAAATATTATCTTTTTCATCGTATTCACCCCCTCTCTCAATACTCGCAATCTTTCTGATAAAACCAAAAGTATTGCGTCTCCTCATGTCCATTAGGACAATTCTTTAAGTAGTCATATTCACTAATCTTATGCATAGTAAAGCCCCTACCAGACCTCAACCATCTATGCTCAACCCTCAAACCACTTGTGTAATACCAAATTGTGGGATTATCCCAATCGGTCATGAAGTCTGTGTAGCCATAGGTCTGATAAAATCTCAAGCCAGCCAATAAATAAATTGAACAGATAAGTCCTATGAATGCAAACACCAACATTGTCCATGATGGCCAAAAAATCTTAGCTAATTTGAAGCCTAAATTAAATGCATGAGGATGATTACTTCTAATCTTTAACCATCTAACTCCTTTAAATGTATCTACCTTTTTAACTTCTTTTTTCATTCTTACGTTTTTTCTGTAACTCTTCTTGCCTTTTAAGTTCTTTTTGTCTCCAACAAACTGGACATTCCTCATCTTCATAAAAGTATCTTAAATGCCTCCAACAAAATTTGTTTCTCCTGTAAAATTGATAACTGCTGGCCATAGGTAAAGCAAACATAATTCATACTCCTATTCTATAATTACCTTTCTAACATCCTTAATATTATTATACTGCCAAATTTCTTTGACAACACCTTGAGGAAATTTAAAACTTTCAATCAACTGTCTATGAACCTTTAAGATTCCCATATCCCCTTTGACACTAATAAATCTAAGCTGACCCTCCTTATAAGCCATAATATCAAACGCTTTAAAGTAATCTACTGAATAACCACGCATAGGCATCCTGGCTCTGATTTTCCAATCAACCATCCAACCCTCATCTCTTAAAAACTTTTTAGCAATGCTTTCGTATTTACTTACCATAATTATCTAGGTTGACCACAAACTCCCATCCACAAAACTGTTATCTCTCCATAGCTTCCAATACCAGCCTGAGTACATCTTTCGTCAAACATCTTTTCAGCATGAGTAGGGGAATTAACCCAAGCATTTACTATTTGAGTAGGATCATTTTTAAATCCCTTTGCTAAGTTTTCAGAGTACCAGTTTCTTAAACCAGCATTCCAAAGAGCCTGAGACAATCCATCATGGGACCATTGAGCATTTGAAGAAATCTTTTTAGCTCTAAGACTTGCTCCATTGGCTATCTTCTGATTCCAAACCAAAGCTGACAATCCTTTTTCCTTTCTCTTGGCATTAACTAGGCTCAAAACATTACCAGCCATAGCAGAAGCACCTTTAACTTCTTTATCTTGTGGACTGTAATATCTTTGCTCAATTACCTGAGGCTTACCCACCTGTTCAGCCTGAGCCTTATAAACTTCAACTTGAGCATCAGTAATTCTCTTAGCATTAAATGCCTGCTGAGTTACCCAATAGATAATAGCTCCTGCTGTGATAGCAAAGAGTACAAGACTTCCTATTACAAAAATCTTTAACTGTTTCATTATTGGTGTCATATCTCTAAACATATTTATTTAAACCATTTATAATACTCAAACCTTTCAGATTCTTTTATCACAAATATTGGCAGACCAACCTGTTGCCTTTGCCAGTTAAGAAACATCCTACCAGTCCTACCATTGCCATCAACGAAAGGATGTATCTTTTCATACTCAATATGATGATTGTTAATATCTTCCTCAATACGAGAGCCTGGATGTTTGACCATTAAGTTGGCTCGTTCACACCATTTTTCCATAGCTGATCTAATCTTGTCTTTTTCAATTCCCTCTCTATTTCCTACCCAAACTGGAACCTCTCTAAAGTATCCTCTCTCGTTAGGTCTCAATGGTTGATGAAGCATTAAGATTTTATGCACTTTGAGTATCACTCCAATACTTATTTCTTTTTCAATTGATAAATGAGTCCAAGCATATTTAGCCTGATTCAAACTATCTTCGTCATAGACACTTTCAATAGCATTAGACTCTCTTAAAAATTCTAATAAATTATCAGTCATTTTCTTTCCTTTCTCTACATACACTACAAATTGTTATCCAACTATGCTCATGCTCCCTTGCTTCTTGAGGAGTAGTAAGATATTTTTTAATTACCCTACTCCAACTTATATTCTTTCCCTCAGGTAATGCATTAACTTTTGGATACCTTTCAGCAAACTTAACATCATACCAAAGAGTTCTTTCACTTCTATCAATTTTCTCTGCAATGGATTGCACCAGCTTTGCTTTATCTCCACCCAATCCTAATATAAGTGTGCCTACTGAATGATGAGCCTCAATCAAACCCCATCTTGCAGTAAATTCTGCTTCAACTAAGATTGCCTTTATCTCCTCTGCCACATGCTCTAAAGCTAATAGTTCATTTTTCATACTTTAAGTAAAACTCTTTGGCCTTTATTAAGGCTGCTTCTCTAATTTTAATAACTTGATCAATCACTTCCATATATTGCAAATTCAAATTAGTACAATACTTAGGCTCTAGTAAATCCATATTCAAATCATAAACTGCAACATCACAACCATTAAGACAAGGCTCCAAACAAATCTCAACTTTCTTACCAGTGAAAGACATATAACCATCTTTCTTTTTAAAACTTTCAAAACCAAATATATCTTGTGTCATTTCTTTTTATTTCGTATAACAAGTTTTCTCCTACCCTTTGCCCAGAGTTTCTTCTTCTGTTCTCTCTCAAAATTTGTAACTGATCCTTTTTTAACTTTATTCATATTTCAAATGTATCCATTAAATCTTCAAAGTTAGCTCTACCTGAACGATCCCCAGCTTCATCAAACATTGGCTCAACAATTTCACGAAGCCTAATCTCACTAATAACAAAATCGCATTCACCACATTTAAACAAACGACCATCCCTCTCTAAATCTCCATAGCACTTAGGACAGTTCAAAGTTTTTAAGTTATCCCAATAAGTATCTTTTGACATTTTATTTACTCCTTACTGAGGAGGTTGCTCGCCCTCCCCAGCATAGGAACAAACAAACTACTTTGCCATATCGGCATTGATTTTGTCTGCATCTTTCTTAGTTACAGTACCCTCATCATCCATAACCTGTTCAGCTGCCCAGCTAATCTGGTCTTTACCATTTTTGCTGACTTCCACATTCTTTGTGATTTTTACCTTATCACCCTCTTTGAGAGTATCAAAAACTAAAGCTATCTTATTAGAGCCAGTATCCCAATACTTAGTCTCCATTTCACCGCCTATTTCAATACCCAATAAGAACCTAAAGTTCTCTTTTTCGGGGTCAAAGGACGATGGAACCATCTTGTAGCCTTTATAAATTGCGACAATGGATTCGTTTGCTTCAAGTTGAAGATACGGACTCCTCTTTTTTGCTATATCTGCTAAAGTGCCCATCTGTTAAATCACCTCCTTTCTATTATTAAAACTCTTAAATAATAGAGCTTTCAAGTAAATCAAACACATATTAACCCAGACAGTTGTCCAGGCAATAGTGATTACAATAATAGGATTGACTCCTGAGAGTAAAGAAAATATCACAGTAACAATATCGGCTGCTAAACCACCCCAAAAGAATACAAGCATTACCCTACCAAAAACTGTACGAGGATCAATTGTTTCATTTATTCTTTTCATTTTATTCCATATTTTCTATTAGTATAAGTTCCACTAGTAGCTTTTCCTTTCCACTGTTCTTCAATTCTTTCTGTTGGAGGAAAATCTAACATATTCAAACCATTACCTTTTTTATCATAAATTCCTGTTTCAGTACCTACAACATCTAAGGTTCTATTTTTCTCGTCAACTTCAATAAAATATTTAACTTCCAAGGTTATAGTTTTCATTTTAATACCTCCTCTTTTTTCATAGCTTCAATACTAATTCTATCAGGGTAAACCATATTCTTTGGTAATGGATTAGGATTCTCTTCTTTCCAAATAGCTTGAGCATGTTCAAATAATTTAAACAGATGCTCCGAGTTATCAACCTCTTCTAACTTCCAACCGTTACCTTGAATCTGCTTACCAGTTTTATCTGCTCCTCTTGTTGCAGCTCTCAAATGCAAACAACCTAATCTAACAATCTTTTCAGGATGCTTTTTATTCCATAGCTTTTGATAAGCAGAAGCCTGAATCTTATTACCTTTATAAACTGATCCGCCCGACTTCCAATCAATATACCAGACCTCACCATTTATCTTACAAACATAATCTAAGGTCCCACCATAACCTAACTCACCATCAACCTCACTCATTTCCACCATTATTGTTTCTGGTTTATAAGTTTTGTAGAAATCAAAGAAGCGAAGTAACATCATCCACTCATCCAAGGTAAAGTTATCTTTTTCCTCATCTGTCCATTTCAATTCCTCACCTCTTAAGAACCTATCAATTGCGTCGTGAATACGACTACCTTGCTCGCCAGCCCGTTTTAGCACCTCTTCAGAGTTAGTGCCAAGGTCTTTAAGCCATTGAATATAACCATAACCCTTAGGATAAACATCTAAAATTGTATTAACTGAGGGATAGTAAGCCTGTGTTTCTGGATCTTGATAATATCTCTCATCCAAAAATGTGATCTGCTCTATTTCGTTGTTGTGTATTACTTTCATTTTATTGCTTTTAAAGTTTCAAATTCCATTTTACCTACAATACCAAGAGTTAAAACTAAGAAGATTATAAAGATTACTCCTAAAATTAGTTCTCTATTTTTGCGATAGTAAGCCCTAACTGCTCGTGTCTTTATGTATGGGTAGAAATTCATGTTATTTGTTTTTCTTTTTTGAAGCCTTATCTGAATTTTCTTTTGCATCTAACTCAACTTCCTCTTCAAAGTTTTCTGGGTGGTATCTCTTTTCAATTTCGTAATCGTAATTAGGTATCATATAAATTAGTCTTTCTTTTCCTCTTTGGTTGCTTCCATTATTGCTTTGCCTTTTTCAAGTCCCATAAGCTGACCATCACTATGAACTAGTGAGAACTGAACATCAAGCCATCTCTTCATGGTCTCCTTATTTTTAACTCCCATCCCTGGCATCAACATTCCCAAAAAATCCATTGTCTCGTTGATTCTTTTTGTAAACTTTCCTTTGCTCATAACCGTATTATTAACCATTGGCAACCGCTTGTCAATACCCAATTTCAGCCTCGTTTTTTCTTATTCTTTAACTTTGACTTAACACTCCTCTTCTGCAATTCCCGATAATAATCAGAACCATAACGCTTCTTAGTTGTGTTGCCACCCTTACTCCCTAATTTAACTGCTGCTTCGTCTTTTTCTATGTTTTCCATGTAACAATTATAGTCTTGCGACCGCTTGTTGTAAACGGGGAGTCCAAACATAATCGGCCAGAGACTTGACCGATTTTATCTCAACAATCTTAAAAGCATATTTCTCTCCTCTATGCGGATAAATCTTAGTAGGCTTCTGTTTTGCCAACCCATAAAGCCAACTTGTATTGATAACCAAGAACTCCCCCTTACAAAACCACATCCAATAATCAGCCTTAGTAGTTTTAAGTCCTGAATAACGCCAAGATTTATCAGGTGAAATTCTAGCAAACTCAACCGAGAGACACTTAATAGCAGTCCGTTGGTCCTTAACTTCAATTAAAGTTTTCATAGTAGGAGCCACAATATCTTTAGCCTTATCCAAACCTACAATTAAATAAGCCTTATCATCATACTTATCCTTTATAGTTTCTAAAGCTAACCTTTCAGTCTCTTGACCATAACTCAACCTATCAGCAAAGGACTTATCAACAATTTTAGATTTGAGCATCATGTTTCAATTTCCATACCAATAAACCCTGTAAACGATTTTTGTCGTAATTATAATCTTTGATCCAGCTTTTAAGACCAAACACCTTTCCTGCTCCATAAACTTTACAGAGCTTTAAAACAAAAACTACCATACCTTTATCCACAGAGAATCCACAATATTTACAAAACTCAACTGCTTGTTCCCAAAGGATATTAAATCTTTTCGGTTTTTCGTTTTTATTTTTTTCTAAAGCTAATCTTTTTTCTGCTATTAGTTGATCTAAGTTATTCATATATTTATTTCCACTCCCAGAAAGAGGAACGGCACCCCCCTCCCCTCACAAGGTTTTAAACGACAAATTACTTCAGACCGCTACTTTCTCAAGCGGTGGAGAACGGCCTCCTATTTGTCAAAGGCTTATGTCCCCTTTCTCACCAAATACTCATTTCCCTCTCCCCGATTGCTGTCGGGAACGCATCAGAGTTTTTGGCTGGTAGCCTTTTCTGTGCTCCGACCGCTACCATTTGAACCCCAGTCGGCAAATTTGAAACGACCAAACAATGTATATTCAGCTGAAGACCTAATAGCATTAGATAATAAGACACTGGAGAACTTTACTTTTTGCGGTTTAAGTTTAATTCGTGTTATACTGTACATACGTTTCAGAGTTAATTTAGTTAATACTCCCTGATTCCCTCGGGGAGTATTTTTTTTGCATTAAAAAATCTCCTTTAGACCTGCTTCGGGTTGTCCATTAAAGGACGAGGATGTTGAATCGCCACCCCAAGCAGGACTAAAAGAGATTTCGTATTGTGAAAAGTTAAAACGATTCAACATAAAACTATTAAATGCCTATTTCATGTAAAAAGAAACTGCATCTTTCTATATCGTTTAATACTTTGAACCTATTTTCCTATATTTTCTGAACCTAAGACCTCATGTAATCAATTCTAAGCCCCCTATTTTTACTGAGGCTACATACCTACCATTTAATGAACATCAATATCACGCTTCCTCAAGCGAAATGACTCATCTGATACTTCTAATGGGGTTACTCGTTAGAAAGTGCATCTAAAGGTCTAAGGTCTAATGGAGTCTTAATCTTCTTTTCATGTCCAAACTTATCAAGTGCTGTTAAAAGACACATCTTTATAAGATAAATGCTTTGTCCTGCAAAGACTGCACCTGCAACATTCCACTTAATCATAAAAGTTCCAAGGTCTTGATTGATTCCCAAGTAAATTATTCCCAATACTTCGGTCAAGGTAACTATTTCACCAATGATAAAGTTACGGATAAACTCCTTTAATGCTTCTGTCATTGCTTCTGATAGTGAATTTTTAAACATTTTTATAATCCAAACGCATGGAATCTAACCAGAGTTATTACAATCCAGCCTATACCAATTAAAAGCCAACCAAGTGTTTCATACATATATATAGTTTTATCTTCCTTTTTCTTAGGAATAACAAAAAAGAACTTGACTACTGTCTTCCAAGTCCAACTGATTGTTGCCCCTAAGTTATTTATAAACCTTTCAAGAGCAACTTCAATAGGGTATTTCTCATTTCGTTTTAACATATTTGCCACATAACAAGCTGTGGCGTACTTTTACTTGCGGAATACCACAAGTAATATAAGTCCGATCACCATTAACCACTGACCAACGATCGGATTTATTGGGATGAATTTCAATACATCTTTACAGAGAATAATTGTTAAGCCAGTCCAAAGTAATATGCTTCCCATTATGGTTTAGATAATTCGTTAATAGATAATAATTTACTCTTATATCCAGAAATTGCAACTCTTGAATCATAAAGCTCACCTCTTACAGCCTGGAGTTCCATTGGCTGACCAGTAACAGCATCAAGAATAGGCAAAGGTGTCTGATCCGTTATTGGTGTTGGTGTTGGTGATGGTGCAGGGGCTGATGCTGCAACCTTTACAGTAAATAGTCTCAATCCTTTTATATAGCCAAGAGTTCCCCAATGAGTATCAATTATTTCTTCTACCCCTCTCCAAGGATCATAAATAATTGCATGACCATTAGTTGCTTTCTTAGTAATTAAAACGAAATGCTGACCCTTAGCTGTGCCTCCAATACCTGCTGCATCAACTTCACCGATAGCAATTACATCTGGTTTAAGTATTTCATCAAGGCTAGGTACTGTTCCCCAAGCATCAACCCTTTTGAATAAAGTAAATATATCTCCCCACCTAGACACAATATTAGTAATATCAATTAAATTTCTAGTTGTACCTGTCCAAAGATTTTTAATCTTGAGAATATCGTTAAGTTGTTCTGGATCATAGCTATAACCCTTTTGCTGCAAACCATTGCAGAGAGATACCATGTAACAACCATAATCATAAATGGAGCCTGTCCCGAAGCCTAAAGCAACATTTTTATATTTGAGTTCAGTCTGTTTATAAAAAGTCATTTCTTATACCTCCTTATTATTTCTGCAACTTCTAAGATAGTCATACCTGAAAGTTTAGTAAAAGTAAGCCTAAGTATTTCTTTTACTTGTCCAATATTAATAGAGTGTTTTAATCCCTCATCTCTCGTAACATTGGCTGCAAAGTCATTTAAGTTTACTTTTGCCATGCAATTATTATATCATATCACCTTTTGCCTCTTGGCTTAGGTGCTGGACCAGGAACAGGTGTAGGTGTAACAGTAGTTGGAGTAATAAAAATAGGTTGTCTTACAATAGTCTCTTTAGTAACTTGGGAATCTTGAGTTAAATTACCAGTCTTAGTTACATCAAAACTCTCAGTAATGAAGCTAATTGTTTTCTCAATTCCACGAATACTATATGTTAAATTCCCTTGCCAGAAGTATCTAGCCTCTTTTAAATCACAAGGTAATGGAAGTTGACCACTAACTATATGTGGCCCCATCGCTTTAATAGGTAGTTCCCCTCGTAAGATAACATTAGTCTTTTCAGTCCCATCTCCCTCCTTAATTAAGATCAACTGAGTTAAAGATTTTACATTTATATCAACCAAAGCCTCCAATTGTGTATTTAAAACAACACCATCACAGGGTTTATAAACGCTTTGGTCTACAGATACAGGTTCAGTTATCTTTAAATATTGAGTTGAATCAAGATATTTGTAGTAAAGATTCGGGACATAATAACCTAACACTGCAAAAGCCATCGCAAAAATAATTGCTTGACCCGATCTCTCAGCTAAACGGTATTTACTTATCAGACCTTTTATCATGGTTTTTAAATAGAAATCCAACTATACCTCCCATTAGACCATGCACCAAGGGGCTAGTATGGTAAGCGGGATTGAATATTTCATACATAACGGAGATAAACCAAACCAAAGTAACCATCATTAAAACAATAACTCTATAATCAAAAATTGTTTTATTCCCTTTTTTATCAAGATACCCTCTCATAAAAAAACCGATGGCCCAACCGAGGACGAAAGATACAAGACTAATTGCTGAAGAATTTATACCTTGCATAGAAACAAGTATATATCACACTTATTGTATAAATCTACTAGCGATTGCTAATATGGTTGCGACTAAGCCTACTAATCCGATTATATATCCCCAGACCGCATTCATTCCAAGGCCCTTACCCTCATCTTTGTCTGCTCTAGTTTTCTCAATAGTTAAAGCAGTCTGTGTACTAGCTTTATATATTTCAAATTCACTTCTAGTCATCAACAACTTGTCTTTATCATTCATAGCCTGTCGCCACTCATTTGCATTGGTTCTCCACTTTTCAGCATTAGTTTCAGCTACTCCTACTGCTTCTTTAGCTGCTGCCAAGGCAATGTTAATAGCCTTATCTTTTTCTGCAAGGATTTTTTCAACGTGTTCTTTTAAAGTATCAACTGTCCATTCAGTGGCCATAAAAATATTATAGCAGATGAAGTTAAAGAGCCATTAAAGGGAAGCCACCACCTGATCTATCAAAGAGAAGTTGAATAAAAGCAACTGTTCTGTAAGCTGGTTCATTATTACTTGAGCTTGCTGCAATTGTTGTACTGTTCCAAACCGAAGTTCCAGATGTGGAAGTTCCAGTTGTATGAGTATGAGGTTTAGCTGCATTGTCTCCTGATACTCCTGTGCTTCCTACTCCTGAGATAGAGCTAGTTGTTGTACTTCCATGAGTATGACTTCCTGCTGCCGTATGAGTATGGCTATTTGAAGCTGCGTGGGTATGTGTATTTGCTCCACCAGTCGTGCCTATATCTCCACCAGTATTTGTAATCTTTAAATGATAATCTCGTAAGTCTGGAGTTCCACTACTACCATCACACAAAGCCCAACCAAGAGGAATATCTGCTAAATCTCCCAACCACATACCAATTACAGTTCTTGGTCTTGAAGCAAAACCATTGTTATTTTTAATTGCATATAGCTTTTTGTGTAAAGGTTCAATTCCAGTATCAGCACTTCCTGCTGTTCCAGTATAAGCCGATCCTGTTTCACTAGAGTTTGCTGGTAAAGTAAAGGTATGGGTGTGGCCATTTTGTACAACCTGAGCACCTGAACTATCTCTAGCTTTACCACCATCAGAATTACCGCCAGTTGTTCCATTATGAGTATGCGTAACTGCAGAGTGGGTATGATCAACTGTATGAGCATGAGAAGTTGCCCCACCTGTACCACCAGCATTTCCTGCTGTTGCTGCACCTCTTAAGAACTTATCAGTTAAGTTAGGCGTTGAGCTTGTACCATCACATTTATTCCAACCTGTAGGAACCGTTGAAGAATTGTATAAAGCCAAAGCACCATCAGGAACCCCAGCATGAGAAGTATTAGGTTTAATAAATATAACCTCATAATAAGGAGGCAAGCTAGAAACTGATTGATAGGTAATTGTGTCAGATAAATTACCACCAGTTGGGCCATCAGAAGTCCAATCATGGACGTGCTGATCACGAGCTGCATTTGAATTTGAGCTATCAGTATCTTCACTTGGACCATCTCTTGAAGTTTGCCCTCCATGAGTATGGCTAGCTAAGGTGTGCGTGTGAGCCGAGGAAGAATGCGAGTGAGTATCAGTTCCACCTGTTACATTAGGATTAGTTGCATTAGGAGCACCCTTAATAAATTTTCCGTCTAAAGATGTTTCTCTTTGCCATCCACTAGGAATACTGGCGTGTGTGCCAGTCCAGATGAAGATAACGCCTGTAGGTATATAAGCCATAACATTTTATTGATACTTTTCAACAATCATTGACAATCGCCAGAACTCTTTATTTACCAATTTCTTAGCTCTAGCCAAAGCCTTATCAGAACTGGTATCAATCAATTGAACTTCAACATTATCAACTAAGGTTCCGTCCTCGGTCTTAAGATGATAACCCTGAAAGATATAAACTAAATAAGGTTTTTTCATAATTAGAACTCTTGTAATAAAGCTAACAAATCCCATTTGGTTGCAAGTGAATTATATATGAAGCCTAAGTAATCAAACTTGCTTCCACCAATATGAGTTTCTGGGAATGGCATATTTGCACTAGCTCTATAGATTGCATTGAAAGCATAGGTCTGAGCATTGGTTGATTTGATTCTTACAATTAAAACTTGACCATCAGTTGGAGTTCCAGTAGGAGCATTCAAAGTTAAAGTTCCAGAACCACCAGTATTAGTTTGGATTACTTCATCATAAAGATCAATATTAGGAGTAATAGAAGTTGCACTAGCCACACTCCCAACTCTTTTTGTTATTCTTTTACCAGTTAAGGTAGATGCAATAAACTCATCTTTAATCTCAATTTGAGTACGAGTATCAGTAATACTTGCATTAAGAATAGAAACTGCACCATTTGCCACCGTAACTTCTGCTAATTTAAGATGATATGAGGGGGTAGCTGGAACACCTGCACCTGGGGTTCCTGCAACTATGATAAGTTCTGCAACATCTGAAGCAAATTCATCGGGAGTTGCACCTGGATCAATCTTTAAACAAGCTAAATCAATACGAGTTGAACCTGAAGAGTTAGCACCAATTGTAAGAGTTCTTGAACCAGTAGTACCAGAAACAACAGCCTCCCAGAATTTAACTGAGTCTGAATCAATAACATCAAAAGAAGTATTAGGAATATAACCTACACCAGTATCAACAACAACTGTCATAGCTGGAGTTCCAGCTTGATGCACCAATAAATGACCACCAGCATAATCAACAACGCCTCCCAATGATTCAATTAAATCTGTAGTATCTCCCCGAAGATCGCCCTCAGAAGCTCCACCATTTCCACCACTTGGTGCCAGTCCATTTCTGATTCTTACATTTACTCCCATATTACATTTATTATAGCACAAGAAAAACTATCCCTTGCAATTAGCTTATTCTGTGAGCCACGATATAACTTCCCTTTAAAACTTTAGTATCCGATGCTGTTGATGTATTTTGTGCCCACTGCAAAGTAACATCTCCAGGAGTTGTGCTTGCAACAATTGTTCCTGTTAAAATTGTAGACCAATTATCAGCACCAAACCCATCCATTGTAAGAGTATCAGTTTCATCATAGCCTCCATTACCATGATAACTAGAAGCAAACTGCATAGTTGTTCCACTGGGTACTGTAAATTTGAACTTAAAGTCAGGGGTTGTACCAGAATTGTATCGTAGATAAAGAGTAAAAGACCAGACCTCATTAGCTTTTATTGCCAAAACTAAATCATCATCATCTTGAAGAGTATCACTACCATTAACTGTTTCATTTGCAGGCTTAGCAACTAGAGTACTAGACCCACTCCTCAACCTTAAAACTTCAGATTCCAAATCAGAGATAGTTCTACCCATTCCTTGAATCAGTTTTATAATATCTTCTTGTTCAATTGTATTAAATTCACCCATGTTATGATGCTTCTGGTATTGTAAAGTCTCCCAAAACTAAAGTTAATGTTTCAGTATTATCAGAATTATAATTTACTTGCCACTCAAAGATTCTGAAGCTCTGATCAATATCATAAATTCCACTCTTAACTTTAAGTCTGATAATGTCTCCTAAAGCAAAGTCAGCAATCGTTGGGGACTTTCTCACAATACCCATACTAATCTTCATTAAAGAAATTCCATATTTACGGATCATAGCATCGCCACTCTCTTCAAGAGTTGCAGTTTCCGAGACTGTAAGTTCGTTTGATAAACCCTCTCTTAATTTATATTGACCTTGTAATACTGCATCATCTCTCTCAACCCTTAAAGCAACTGATGGATTACCAGAACCTCCCAAGATTATTGCTTTATTTACAGGCTTACTAAAGTCCTCAGTAATACGCATATCACTAACATTAACTCCATACTCTAAAATTATTGAGTCGCTTCTATCAATTCCCTGTGTAGTATAAACATTAAAGACTCTTGAGGTATTTATTTCAAAATCAAATCCATTGATAACATTACTAAGATTGATAATTGCTTGAGCAATATTTTGATTGTAATAGGTTCTATCTCTATTTTGTGTAGTCTCAATTGTGCCCTCAGTTATACCTAGATCACCATCACTTAAAGATTGAGAAGTATCAATAAGTTGCCAAGCAATATCGCCCGCATCCACGCCTGAAAATGTTACTTCACTACCAGTATATCTAGTTAACAATTGTTCAAACCAATCAAAACAATAAACAGTAACCCAGTTATCACCTTTATTATCTAAATTTCCTTGCCTATTAACCTGTTCTCCAGCCCAAATCAAAGTCGCATCTCTCCAAATATTCACAGTATAAATTCTTAAAGCAATCAAAGAACTAACTTTGGGATCGTTAATTGGAACCTGAAACGAACATGCTCCATAATTATTAAGTCTTTTACCAAATTGAAGATTCCTAAAAGTAGAGAACTCTCCTAGATTATTTCCACTGCCATCCTGTACTTGTATCTTATACATAGATTAAATTCCTCCATAAGCATGTCTATAAGTTATTTGCAATGCAGTAACATCAATCTCAAAACCGTCAGCAAAAAATCTAATTTCATTTTCTCCAGGAACCAAACTCCAGAAATCCCCATCAATAAAAGGATAGTAATTATCGGTACCATTTAAAACTACAGTTCTATTTTTAACATCAATTACAAGCACATCATCAGTAACCAAAGTCGTATTGATAGTAAACTCCTGCTCAGTAGTTTCATTTCTTACAATAATATCTGTTCCTGGTCCACTAATTGTAAAAATAGGATCAGTCATTTCACTACCCTCATTTGTAACAACCTCAGTTAAATCAACATCGGTATTGATATTTTCTGTGATAGCCATCGGTATTGTTGCTGGAATCTCTGCCCCACCTCGGACAAAGCTAAGTAAGATATTGGCAGTTGTTTCTTCCTGAGAATAAAATCTCCAATCAGGTGCAATAATCTCAATTAAAAAGGTATGAGTTTTGTGAGTATAAGGATTAGCAACCTTTACTACTTCACCCTCAAATTGTAAGTTGAGGTCATCATAAGTTGTGAAAGTAACCAACTTCATTGTTCCAGTTTGTCTCAAGGCTTTTACTAAGTCTCTTCTTAAAGAAAAGACATCATCAGAAATTAAATCCCCAGTAATTGCTACTCTTCGTCTGCCAAACTTTGAAGTAATGTAGGTTGAACCATATGGTCCAGCAACATCATCAATAGATTCTCTGACTGTGGAATATTCAAATCCCTCAAAACCACGCAGAATTGTACCTAAAGCATTATCATAAAATGTAAATGCATCTCCATCTTGCTGTTCTGTAATAGTTAATAATTTCATTTTGGTAATAGTCCTATTCTAAAGCCAAGCTCACGGCCAATTGATTGAACATCGCCCATATCTCCAACCTTATCAACATATATATTAACATCTTGCTGAACACTGCTACTGCTTCCACCAGCCCCCACTCCTGCAAAAGCTGGACTACCTACACCACCACTAAGCATATTTGGTATTCCCAATCCTCCAAAAGCATCATAAAATCCTTGAACCCAAGAGCTTCCAATATTGAAACCCCACTTATCAATGTCTTTAAATGGCCCAGCAACAGGTGGTGAATGACCTTGCACCAACTTTTTGGCTGCTTCCATTCCTGATCTAAATGCATCGGCAATTGCACCAATAGCACTTTTGATTCCATCTGCAAAGCTATGCATTAAGTTTCTACCCCAATCATATAATCTTCCTGGCCATGTCTTAACCTCAGCTTCAATTGCAGCCCAAGTATCTCGCATTCCCTGAGAAGCTGCTTCTTTAGTATCAACCAAGACCGCCTTAATCTTTC
>Ga0207684_10000648_pt1 | contig 41233 bp, 35 predicted proteins | sample KBSK5501metaG_FD_184342 | JGI IMG/M metagenome (GOLD analysis project Ga0207684, IMG submission 184342) | Corn, switchgrass and miscanthus rhizosphere microbial communities from Kellogg Biological Station, Michigan, USA - KBS K5-50-1 metaG... | ecosystem: Host-associated > Plants > Roots >... | reverse complement strand
GACTGCGCTCCATCCCCTCACTGGCGCGGCGGTAACGGCGCTCCAGCTCGTCCATACTCAGTTTCGTCGTCAGTGTGATGCGTCTTGCCATGCCTCTATTCTACATCAACATGTCATCTTTTGGTATAAGTCCGTTGTGCAGGTCTACGACTACGTTGACAGCTCCATCTCGATGCTGGCCAGGATGTATCAGCGTCGCCTCAGAGGCTACAGCGCCATGGGCTATGTGATCAAGCAGGAAGCTGCCCCACAGGACGTATCTCAGCCGTAATTTCAGCCCCCATAGGATCGACGGCCGGTCGGTGCTCGACGACCACAAATCGCCTCACCACGAGTCGCTGCGTCTCGCCACGACGGCCAAGTCTCTTGAGGTTACTGAGTTGGCGGCGGATCAACTTTGTAGGTCGTGCCAGTGTCTACGCAGCATAGGACTGACCCGCTCCCCAACATGGGTCCACGGATGACCAAAAATACCGTCCAGTTGCTATTGACTTGGCGCAGGCCGCTGTAGCAGGACGTCCATCACCAAAGGGGGCACACTCAGATACCTGCGGTGGTGCTCTTGGTGGTATCAAGTTGGGGTCAAAAAGGGGTCAAAGCACGCCACTTGAGTCGGAGCCACAAGGGCTGCAACGTGCATGAATTCAGGACTTAGGGGCAGGTGGGACAGGAATCGAACCTGCAACCTGCGGTTTTGGAGCACTCGGCGCGCTGTCCAGGATCGTCCAGGGATGTCTAGCTGTGCCTTAAACTCTCGGTTTTTGGCGATGCGTCGTCCAGCGGCGTCCAAGCACGTCCAACCACTATGTAGTCAGTTTTGTAGTCAGTCTGACCTGTGTCCGATCGTGGGGAGATGGCCACCTCATGTAATGGAGTCCACTGATTTCAACTGGATACCTCCAGCGGCGCGGATTAGACAACCAGGCGCTCTAATCTTCAGTGAGCGCAGATCAAGGGAGGCACTGATCTGCAGACCCGACATCACTTTCTGCATTCCCGTATGGTAGAGTGCAAGCAGCGGTCTTAGGCCGCTTCAGCGCTCACTATGTTGCACGTGCGAGGTATTCCTATGGCTGAACCTAACCTAGCTGACGAAGAGACTGTGCTGCGTGTTGTGCAGTCCTGGCCGCGCGACCGTCAGCTCTCGCTTGTACGCCGTTTGCTCGATCCCGGACACGACACTCTGGATCCGGCGACTCATCGGCCGATCATCTCTTCCGCCGCCTTGCGTGGCCTCCTTGCAGGACGTCGCCCAGCGCCCTCCGATGAGGAGATTGATCGCTGGCGAGAGGAGAAGTACCAGTAACGCAAGGAGGCGCTCGTGACCACACCCTCGGACAACCTACCCCCTTTACGAGTGCTTCTCGACACCAACATCATCCTCGACTGGCTCCTGGATCGTGCGCCTTGGGCAGCTGCCGCTCAGCCCCTGTGGGACGCGCGTGAGAGTGGGCTTCTCATCGCCTACCTGCCTGCTTCTACCCTCACTGACATCTTCTACATTGCGCGGCGCGCCACCGACATCCCGACTGCCTTCACTGCTGTTGATCGACTCCTGTCCGGTTTTGGGCTTCTGCCCGTGGATGCGGCGCTGCTTCAGCAGGCGCGCGCCCTGCCTGGCAATGATTTCGAGGACAACGTCCAAATCGCCTGTGCCACCAACGCCCAATTGGACCTCATTGTCACGCGCGATCCCAGTGGCTTCCAAGCGGCACCAGTCCCGGTGATCGACCCTTCTCAGATCGGCGTGCATCTGCCTCAATCCTAATGCGCCAGAGAACTCGTGGTCCTGCGCCTTTCTTGCCGAATGCTCAGCGCATCCTCTGTTTCCACATCCATACCCTTAGAGAACACAACCTGGGGCAGCGCTCCTCATCAAGGTAGCCGTACTGACCTCTTTCTCTGGTTGTGTCCTGATGTTGAATGTTAAGGAGAATGCGGCAAACCTCGTCGACGCTCAAGAGCTAAGATTATCACGCATGGCTCTAGGTTGCTCATAACTGAGCCAAGCCCATTGGGGCCCGCTGGCGCAGCGCTACATGCTGCCGTTGGGGTCAAGTGGGGTCAAAGCACGCATATTGGGCCGCACACGATGTGGCAACAATCCCCAAGAATTCAGGATTCTCTGGGCAGGTGGACAGGAATCGAACCCGCACCCTGCGGTTTTGGAGGACAAGGCGCGCTGTCCAGCGTCGTCCAGGGCTGTCCAAATCGCCTTGGATGCGAGGGTTTTCGCTGCCCATCGTCCAATGCCGTCCAAGGACGTCCAGCCGGTACGTAGTCAGTTTTGTAGTCAGGACTCCTTCACCAGGCGACCTGAGATGGCTTATCCGATCGCGACACTGTTCCCCTCAGCCATTGAATCAGTCGCCTGGGAGAGCAGTGTGAGAGTGGCTGGATCAGCGCCCAGCGCAAAGAACTTCTAATACTGGCTTCGTTCGTTGATATGCAGGTCCTCTCACCCTTACCGCAATCTATGCTGTACCGAAAGAATGGGTTTGGGAATCGCCTTCATCAAAGGGGGATGCCTGGCGTGCACGCCAGGCAGGTGTTGATAGGTATTACCCGAATGACATCCTCATGGGATGACAATATTCAAGGCGAAGCCTCTCACTCGCGATGGTTGCTGTACACAAAGCCTAGCCGGATAGGGTATCTTCTCCTGTCAGGCTCGCCGACGAGGATATGCTGTGCTGACACAGCAGCGGCGGAGTTCGTGTAGGAGTGGGTTGTGACTGATATTCCAAGCGTTTCAACTCCTGGTGTGCGTCTCGAGCATGACCCACTGAGCGATGCGCTCAAACAACATTTTGGTCATGAGTCGTTCCGCTCGGGCCAGCGGGAGATCATTGACGCCATCCTCACTGGCCGCGATGCTTTTGCGCTGCTGCCGACCGGTGGCGGGAAGTCATTGACCTATCAACTCCCTGCCTTGCTTCTCCCTGGCCTGACGCTAGTTGTCTCACCACTCATCGCGCTCATGCACGACCAGATCGAGCGCCTCTCGGCCAATGGAATTGCTGCTACGGCGCTCACCAGCGGACTGGAACCAGACGAGTACGATCAACGAGCGCAGGGCGTGCTCAGTGGCGCCTATCGGCTGCTCTATGTGGCTCCAGAACGTCTCGCCACCTCGTCGTTCCTGGGACTGCTTGCAGCAACGCGTGAGCGCAGAGGTATCGCGCTGCTGGCAGTGGATGAGGCGCACTGTGTCAGCGAGTGGGGACACGACTTCCGTCCAGAGTACCGTCAGATCGGTCAGATTCGTGCTCACCTTGGCGCTGTCCCAGTCCTCGCACTGACTGCGACGGCGACCGAGCGGGTCCGTGGTGACATCGCTACCCAGCTCGGATTGCATGATCCCTTCTGCTGGGTTGGGAGCTTCGATCGGCCCAACCTAGTCTATGAGGTGCGCCCGAAGGATGCAGGGACATACAGTGCGCTACTAAATCTCCTTGACGGAGTCCTAGAGCGTCGCCGCTCGAAGCACCAAATGCCGTCGCAATTGCCCACTGCGACATTGCCACAACAGCCGAACACGCCTGCCATTGTGTACTGCCAGGCGCGCGCCACCGTCGAGCGGATCTGCGCGCGCCTCAATGCCAATGGCGTTTCAGCCTTGCCCTATCACGCAGGTCTTGCTCCAGAGGAGCGCAGCGCGCATCAGGATGCGTTCGTGCGCGACCGCGTGCCGGTGCTAGTCGCGACCATTGCCTTTGGCATGGGCATCGCCAAACCCGATGTGCGGCTCGTGGTCCACCTTGACGCCCCGCGCACACTGGAAGCGTATTATCAAGAGTCCGGGCGTGCTGGACGAGACGGTGACCCCGCCCGCTGTGTGCTGTTTGCCTCACTCGCTGATCGCGTCAAAGCTGAGTACTTCATTACCCAGATGGCTGATCCGGAGCGGCAGCGACTTGCACGCAGGCAGTACGGCCAGGTGATGGCATACTGCACAACCACCGCCTGCCGACGCGGTGCGCTCCTAGGCTACTTCGGCGAAGTATATGGCAAGGTGTCTTGTGGCTCCTGTGATAACTGCCTGCGGGTGAGCGGTGAGCCATCGCAGACGCTTGAGGATCGCACAACGGATGCGCAGAAGCTACTCTCTGGTGTCGCCCGTACTGGAGAGCGCTTCGGCCTACGCTATGTCATCGATGTGCTGCGCGCTGCAGGGAATCACAAGATCGAGGAGCGTGGCCATGACCAGCTCTCCGTCTATGGCATTGGAGCTGCACAGAGTGTGCAGGAATGGCAACGCGTCGGGCAGCACCTCCTCCTGAGTGGAGCGCTTGCACTGGTGGAGGCAGGGGATCCGCGCTATCCAGTGCTGCACCTCACGCCACAGGCCTGGGAGATCTTGCGTGGCCAGCGGCAGGTCTTCCTTGCGCCTCTGTTTGGCGAGGCAGCATCGAGTAGTCGGGGGACGGTACGACGGCAGGACTCGCAGGCTGGAGCGAGCGCCGCTATTCCGCTCGATGCCCATGGGAGCGCCGTCTTCCAGCAGCTGCGCACGCTCCGACGTGAGCTGGCGGATGAGCGCAATGTCCCGCCCTATGTGATCTTCTCGGACGCAACATTGCGCGAGATGGCGGACAAGCGTCCTGGGAGTAGGATCACGTTTGCCCAGATTAGCGGGGTCGGTAGTCAAAAACTGGAGGCATTCGCCACGGCCTTCACACGAGTCATCGAGGCCTATTGTGACGAGCATGGACTCGCGACTCTGGAGCAGGGAGAAACTGCTACTGCCTCACAGAAGCACACCTCCAAACCTCGCACTGGAACTGAACAGACGCAGAGGACCGATCACGCCAGGAACAGCGCATCCAGCGAGAGGACAAGCAGCGCTAGATCTGTGCGCACGGCGCAGACCACCTGGCAGCTCTTTCAGGAGGGAAAAACGGTGGACGAGATTGCGCAGGCGCGGGGGTTGGCGGCGCGCACCATAGTGGACCACCTGTGTGAGGGGCTCGCACACGGCGAAGCGATCGAGATGGAGCGACTCATTGCGCCGCAGCGGCAGGCGACCATTCGCACGGCGATACTCTCTAGTTTGGGTGGCGTAGAGATCGAGGCACGAACCATCGGTGAGCTCCGCCTGCGAGCGGTGAAGGAGCAGCTTGAATCCGCTGGCGAAGGGGACGTCACGTACGACGAGATTCGCCTGGTGCGCGCAGCGTTGTCGGTGCAACCACCAGATGCATGAGTCAGGAGAGACTGGAACCCGCTGCTGCATCAGGAAGTCCATCACCCAGAAGGCCGCACGCACCTACCTGCGGTGTTGCTCCTTGTGGTGCCAAGTAGGGGTCAAATAGGGGTCAAAGCACACACATTGTGCTGGGGCCACAACCCGGCGGGCCCCATGAATTCAGGATTCTCGGGCAGGTGGGACGGGAATCGAACCTGCAACCTGCGGTTTTGGAGCCTGCCGCCGTTCGTTCAGCAGTGTTCAGGGACGTACACGAGCGGGCTTGAAAGCGCCCATTTTGGCAGTCCAAAGTACGTGGACGTTCACCGGAGTTCACCGGCGTTGGGGTCACAATTCCTCGGAAAATAGCCTCTGCGGCTAACCGTTGGAGGATGGGCTATTTTCATAAGCATCCGCGGCAGGCACTGCCACGTGGCTTGGGGTCAAACAATCTACGCAGATTTCTCGTTTCACTTGGATCATATCGCGGAGCAGGCCACGCTGACCTCACGCCCGTCGATCTCCCTTAGAGGGACGGATTTTGAACGAGTGAAGCTTCCGTCCTCCTCCACTCACACCGAGAACCGCCAGCGCGTCGCGTCCTCGGTTCTCGGCCGAGGCGTTTCAGACACGCGCACGGGTGAATGTTACATGTGTAACGCCGCTAGGCGAGGAGGTAGCCTCGACATGGTAGTCCTTCTCAACGCCCTCCAGTTCATCCCAGAGCCGTACGCCTCGGCCAAGCAGGATGGGGACCACCACGATGTGCATGTGGTCGACAAGCCCCGCGGCAAGGAAGTCACGGAGTACGGTCGGGCCTCCGCCCATGCGTACGTCCTTGCCGTCGGCGGCGTCGCGGGCTGTCTTGAGCGCCTCGGCAGGCGATGCATCAAGGAAGTGGAACGTCGTGCCACCCTCCATTTCAATCGATGGCCGCGTGTGCTGGGTCAGGACAAAGACTGGCGTGTGGAACGGTGGGTTCGGTCCCCACCAGCCCTTCCACTCCGGGTCCTCGTGCCATCCCGGGTAGCCGAACTTCCCAGCCCCCATGATCTCGGCGCCGATCCCCAGCTCATGTCGCTGGGCGAAGGCGTCATCAACGCCGCCGCCGGTCGCCGTGAGCCCAGTTTCCCACCACCGAGTGGCAAACATCCACTCATGCAACCGTTCGCCGGCGTGACCGAACGGCGTGTCGCGGCTCTGTCCCTCACCGGTGCCATAGCCGTCGAGCGAGATGGAGAAGTTGTGGACGCGAACAAGAGACATGGCCACTGCTCCTTCGGTAATCGCGGATGTTGGTTTCCTCTTGCGGTCTCGATCGAGGTCTGGGTCGCCCAAGGTCTGAATCGGCGCTTCCATTCCTCTTGTATCCTTACACCGGAACTCTTCACACCAGTATCATAGCGCCTATGACCTGGTGACCTTACGCAAGCAGGGCCAGCCGCTCTATCCAGCCTCTGCCTGACGTGCTAGCTGCATTCTTTTGAGCCCTATCAGTAGTTCAGGGATCAGCAGCCCGAAGACTAACGCGATCATCGCGCCAATGACGTTATCGCTGATTCGGTACCAGGCAATCTGATGCACGGCTGCAAAGTCAGCCATACCAAACATCTCAATGGTAAGGATGAGAAAAGCCGTACCAAATGAGGTAATGTACCAGCGGCTGCTTCTGGCGCCAATAGTGATGATCGCGACGACGGCGACGACGAACGCAGTTGCGACCAGGCTCAACCAGAGGTGGATCGTGAGAACGACGAGCACAGTGCCCACTATCGTGGAGAGCGCGCGTCCGATACCTCGCATGCCAGCCATCTCCTGCACTGGTCTCATCACGAACATCGTCGCGGCGGCGACCCATCCAGCGTGTGCTGGATCAAAGGAGTAGCCAATGATGACCGCTGTCGCAGCTGCCAATCCAAGCAGCAAGCCATACGTCGTAGCATTTGCTGGTTGTAAAGCCATTAAGCGTGCCCGTGTTTCCTTGTTGGGTGGGTATTCTGGCCATAGGAGCGACACCAGACTTGACCACATTGACCCCAACATAAACGCTATGGTGAGTCCCAGCGCCTCAGCGCTAGTGAAACTGGCGCCGAGGGCTAAAGACGGTATTAAGAGTGCCAGGAGTAGGCCACCAGCAGGTCGCTTCGATGAAACGATCGTCGCTGCAAAGGAGACGACCAAAAAGATCATTGCAGCAATCCAGATATTATGAAGGTTCACAATAGTCGAACCAACATACACCCCCACTCCGAACAAACATCCTAGGATGCCATAGATCAGTCGAAGCTTTCGACTTGGCGCAATTCCAAGCAGCGAGGTAGGCAGGAGACCAATGGCGAACGCAATCCCAGGCGTTAAGGAGCCAAAATAGATCAAAAAGAACGCAGGAATGACTCCTAGCGCCGCGTGTAAAGTATCTTGTCGTGTGAACTGAACCGATTTCGTCATGCTCGCCCCATCGCATTTTTCAAGTGCACTATACCATCCCAGTAGCAGGTTAGAGCGTGTTATGAACTGACGTCGCCAAGCGCGTAGAATAGGGGGCATGACCAGACGCCCCTACCCCAGCGATGTCAGTGATGTCACTGATGAAGAATGGGCCTTTGTGGCCCCGTATTTGAGCCTGCTGCCGCAGACGGCGGCGCAGTGGCGGCATGAGGTGCGCGACGTCTTCAACGCACTGCGCTGGTCGGCGCTCGCGCCCGTCGCCCTCCTGCTGGGGCTGGGCGGCCTCGGGGGCGCTGCCTACGTCGCCATCGTCGCGCGGCGCCTGGCCCGCTGGGAGGTCTACACGCCGGTGGCCGAGGACTGGGAGTTCCACGCCGTCCTGCCGCTGGCCGCCTACACGGCGCTCGTCGTCGCCGCGCTGCTGCTGCCGGGCAGCCCCACGGCGGCGCTGTTCGTCGTCGGCGCGGCGCTCCTGCTGCTGGTGGTCGTCAGCATCCACAATGCCTGGGACCTTGTCACCGCCGTGACGCTTCAGCGCGTCGCGGAGCGCGACGGTGGGCAGGACGGGAGCGCGGGGTAACAGCGCCGCGCGATGGGCATGATGGGCATCTGGACCTACTGCAAGCAGGTCGAACTGGCCAACGTGTGCGGCCAGGACCTGGCTGGCCATCCTTGACCAGGTTAGGACCCTTTTCCTTCTTAGCGGCCCGCCAAACCAACAGCTCACGCCCAAGCTGAGCCAATCTACCACCAACGACTGCCTGGCGGCATGAACGGTATGCGTGTCAAATATAGACGCCGCCAGCGCTCATTCCTGTGTTCCTCTCCGCGCGGGGCGTGGGCGACGCACCAGTTCCCCGCCGCAGTTGGGGCAGACAGCTGCTATCGCTTGTGCGCATGATGGGCAGAAGGTGCACTCATAGGTACAAATGTAGGCCTCATCGGGCGGCGCAAGCGCTACTCCGCACCGCTCGCATACCGGTCTCATTTCTAACGTCATGGATGACCTCCGATCACGAAGAGGGCCTTTGCGACGTGTTCAGTTCCACAGCCTCGAGAATAAGCGCCTGTAACGCAGCCTCATCGACTGTGTCACCTTCACGGAAGTCGATGGCACGCACTGCTTTGCTATCCAGGCGCGTGTTGAAGAGCTTCTTGGGATCCTGCATCTGCGCACCTTTGGGGAAGGTCAAGCGCACGGCGTTCTTGAGTGTATCAGCGACGCAGATCGTTCCATCATGCGACCAGACGGGTACTCCCTCGGGCCGAGACGGCTTTTTCCACTTGACCTCTTCGATCACAGCAGGGTCGGCTTCCAGAATTAAGGTGCGCAGTCGTGCTAATGTCTTGCCTCGCCAGTCACCGTGCATTTCGATTATGTCGTCTATCTGCTGAGAGGCAGACTTATCCTCCATTGAGAAGCCCTCCTACAGGATAATGTAGAACAATTTCGAGTGACTAGCTACGCTTTGAAGCGGCATACATCCATAGCATCGCCCCCAGAGTTTGCCACAGCTTTCAGCAGATGGGTGATCTCAGCCTCCGTTACTGAGCAACAGCTGCTTTGGCTTTGTGTTTCCTGTACTCAAGAACGGTCAAATAGACGATGAAGAGATCAAACAACGTCAGGAGCACTAACCCAACCGACGGCTTCAGCACGAGTTGGTACACCTGGTACGCAATGAAGATAAGGAGAAACGCGATCAGCCACGGATACGCCCAGAGCTTCTCATTGAGTACAGCTACGACTAGGATGATCTTCACGATGCCATGACTGAGCAAGTATACTGCCAGGAAAAGCGACACGGAGCCTGTGATGGTATGGGCATAGCTCACGATGTGCGTAGCGATGACGTCGTGCGGGTCCTTCGACAACTCGTGTTGTGTCAGAAACCGGACGATGGCATTTAGTCGGTCAGGTGAGAGAAAGAGGAAGAAGATGCCCCCTATCAGCTCCAACAGGCCATCGATGCCTTTGAGTGTCAAGCTGACATCGAATATCCTGTCCAGAAGCGGTAGTTGCTCGAAGCGCTTGAGCAAAGTATGATTCATCGCGTGGCGCGTCTCCACTCATTTAACAAGTATCGTCTGTGATCCATAAACTCCTTGCTCCGCATTGTACAGGCTTTGGCAGTAGTTTGCGTGTCTGTGACCCGCTCCTCAAGATAGGTCCACGGATAATTCGAAATACCGCCAGTTCGCTACCAACTGGGCGTAGGTGATACCAAGCGAAATGACTGAGGACAGTCAGCGTAGCGGGTGAAAATGGGCTAGAGTGTACCACGTGACGGCGGGAGAGGTCGGGACACAAGACGGCGCCGCGCGTTGCGCCGAGCCCGTTACCAAGCTGACCGTGGTGCGCCCAGGAGTCGTTGACTGTCGCCCTTCCCAGGCCAGGGGCTTGGGAGGTGAGCACGCGGAGGAAACTTGTTGTTTGCTCGCACCACCCGCTCGTCCCGTGTGTACCTACGAAAGGGGGTCGGCGATGCAAGTGGTCTACGCACGCTGCTGCGGCTTGGATGTCCATCAAAAGAGCGTCGTGGCCTGCGTGCTGCTGACAGCAGCGGATGGGCAGGTGCGGCGGGAGGTGCGGACCTTCGGGACCATGACCGCCGATCTGCTCGCGCTCAACGACTGGCTCAACGCGCTCGCCGTCGAGCAGGGCGCCCTCGAGTCGACGGGGGTCTACTGGCGTCCGGTGTTCAACCTACTGGAAGCCGATCACGAGCTCATCCTGGTCAACGCGCAGCACCTGAAGACGGTCCCGGGGCACAAGACCGATATCAAGGACAGCGAGTGGCTGGCCGACCTGCTGCGCCACGGCTTGCTCAAAGCCAGTTTCATCCCGCCGCAGCCGATCCGCGAGCTGCGCGAGCTCACGCGCTACCGCAAGACGCTGGTGCAGGAGCGGGCACAGGAAGTCAACCGGTTGCATACAGTGTTGGAGAGCGCCAATCTCAAGCTGGCGGTGGTGGCGACCGACATCCTAGGCACGAGTGGCCGGGAGATGCTCGCAGCTATCCTGGCCGGCGAGGCGGAGCCGGGCGTGCTGGCGGAGTTGGCGCGTGGACGGCTGCGGGCCAAGCTGCCGCAGTTGCGAGCGGCACTGGACGGTCGCGTACAGGCACAACAGCGCGTGCTCATCCGCCACGTGCTCGCCCATGTCGACTTCCTCGAAGGGCAACTGGCGCAATTGACCAGCGAGATCGAGGCGGCGTGCGCCCCTTTCGCCCAAGCCGTCGCCCTGCTCGGGACGATTCCCGGCGTGGCTGAGACCGCGGCGACGGCCATCGTGGCGGAGATCGGCACTGATATGCGTCGCTTCCCCTCGGCCAAGCACCTCGCCTCGTGGGCTGGCCTGTGTCCGGGCAATCGGCAGAGTGGGGGAAAGCGCTTGAGCGGCCGGACCACTGCGGGCAACGTGTGGTTAAAGGCGGTGCTGGGTGAAGTCGCCTGGTCGATTACCCACACCACCGGCACCTACCTCGCCGCGCTCTACCACCGGCTCGCGCGGCGGCGCGGCAAGCAGAAAGCGATTGTCGCCGTCGCCCATAGTGTCTTGGTCAGCATCTACCACATGCTGCGCACTCACCAACCCTACCACGAGCTTGGCCCAGACCATTTCGACCGCCTCGATACCACCCGCATCCAGCGCCGCTACGTCCACCGCCGCTACGTCCACCGCCTGGAGCAGCTCGGCTACGCGGTCACGCTGACACCAGCAGGAGCTGCCTAACCCACCCTTCTTAGATTTTCGGAGGAAATCTTGTTGAGCCCCTGCAGATGGTCCTGAGAGGCACAGGCAGGCCCAAGGTGCCTTGTGCGATCAAATGCCAGGCACCGAGGCGGACTTGGTAACACCTCACGCCAGCGTTCCACCCCTCCGCGTGTGTATGTACGCATGCCGTCTCGGCCTACCCTTCCCCTGCAACCTTCTCAGGTAAATCGGGGTTATGGCCTTAGCCTCTAGCATTATGAGGCGGGCGCAAAGGGAACGGAGCAAGTTCATGCAAGGCGATACATGGCAGGACTACGGGACCCCTGGGACGCAGGCCCTCGGGCACAAGGAGATTGAGCAGGCTATCGCGCAATTGGACCGTCTGTGGGACGACGCGCAGGAACACGCGCATGATGACATGGTTCTGTCCGCGCAAGATTGCTGCGATTGCTGTCACCGGCAGGCTTCTTGACTGATTGCCCCCCCAACTTACATTGAACCTAAGCGTACATCGTGCGCTGCTGGGGCGGTCGGCAGCGTCGTCAAGTTGTACTTTTCGGTACCCTCGGCTAGAATGGGCGGCGCTGGGCGATGAGAGTACACTCGTGACTCTGCGTCAAGTCTGTGGATGACAGACTTGGATACCTGCGGTGTTACTCTTGGTGGTTTCAAATAGAGGTCAAGTGGAGTCACAGCACAGCAATCGGTCTGGAGTCACAAGCCTCGTAATCCTCATAAATTCAGGGCTCACGGGCAGGTGGGACAGGAATCGAACCTGCAACCTGCGGTTTTGGAGCACGCGGCGCGGCGTCCCATACAGTCCCGTTGCGTTCCATAGCTTTGCTGCCATTTTTGCTGCCGCCGTCTCCTCGATGTATCCGCATGGCTCCCATTCGCATTGCAATGAATGTCCCGAGAACTACATATGACAAGGGGCACGATCACGTCGCGATAACCTGTCTCACATACCCCCGAGCTCGTTGAAAAAGTCCATTACTGCACAGCAGTGGTCTGTGGTTGGAGTGGGCTCAGGCGTTCGCGGCAACGAGCCGCTGGTAGACCTGAGGCGGAGCCGAGGGTGAGCGCCTGCGCCATGCGGGAGCACATACTGTAACCTCTCCCGTATGGCTAGAAGAGCAGGATAGAAGCAGTCAATGGTACGAACAGCGTTCAGTTACGACCCGTTCGATGACGGCCAAGGATGGCGCGCGTCCGAACACCAAGAGCCCTGTCTCGGGCAGCGCCGACGCTGGAGAGGGGTATGTGGGACTTTGCGAACGTCTTTGTCGTCGGCGCCTCAGCCTTCCCTCAAAACGCTGACCGGAACCCGACGGGCACCGTTGGAGCATTGGCCTATCGCGCCGCCGACGGCATCCTCAACAAGCATGTGAAATCGCCAGGACCGCTGGTGTAGCCTCGCGGAGCCTGGTGGAGCCGCGTGGAGCCGTCTCTGGGACGGTGTCGGGTCAGGGACGTGCCACGCAAAGGGGAAACGGTATGTCGCGAAAAGTGGTAGTGAGCCTCGTGATAGTGGCTGTGCTGGTAGCTCTGGCAGTCGCCGGGTATGCATTCTATACGGGCGCCATTGGGGGCGCTAGAAACACCCTTACATTGGGCCCAAGCTACTTTCGCGGCACGACCAGCCTCACCATCAGGGCCGGACAGGCGGTCACATTTGATGATCCGGGCTACTTGGGCGGCACCCACCACCTGGTCACAGGCATGAATGGGCAGTTTAGCGCGGAGGCGGGCGCGCCCAGCGAGTTCGCCACCTCGGCGGGTATCATGTTCAGCCCCGGCGACAGCAAGTCCATCACCTTCCCCACCGCAGGCACGTACCACATCACGTGCACCATCCACCCGTCGATGCAGGCCACCATCACGGTCACATAGGAGCGCAAGGCGCCCTGGCGCCAGCCACACTGCACGAGGAGGTATGCGCCCGTCGGGGAGAGGAGTCACATCGCTTGTCCTCTGGTGCCTCCGGTCCGATGCGGCGAGCGCGCTGGCAAGTGGGCGTAACCTTAGACGTGGTGCTTGCGGAGCGCCTGCCAGCCATTCGATTCCGGCGCAGGGCGGCGAGAAGAGAAGACGTTCGGAAAGAGGAGAAGGGAGGAGAAAGGAGGAGAAAGGAGGAGAAAGGAGGAGCAAGCACAGCAGGCTCGGCGTGGAGGAGCCTGTTCGGCGGAGCGTCCGGCCCGTGCTGGAGCAGAACGAGCGGGCCGACGAGGAAGGATTCTCGATCCCTGGCGATGCCCATCTGGAAGCCACATCGACGTAGCCGATATCTGCGACCCGAGCTGGTTCGGGCCGGGTCTCTCACACAAGAGGTGCATCTGTCCATGCGAATCTCCCATCGGGTCCCCAAGCGGACCCTGCTGCTCGCGGTGAGCGGCCTCGCCGTCTTGTCCATGTTAATCGCGGCCCTGGCCGCATTCCACATCGGCGTCACTCATGCGTCGGCAGCGAGCCAATCTCTGCCGACGGGCGGGGTGACGTTCGCCTCGACACCGACGTCGGCAAACATCGTCGCCCACTACGTCGTGTCGCCAACAGGCAGCGGTCACGGCGGCGCGGCGGCGGCGACCGGTGAGAGCCCGCTCGCCGCCAAGTGGCCCAAGGGCAACGGAGCGGCGAGCGTCGTCGGCAACACAAGCGGCGTCAGCGGCGGTGGCGCCGGTTCCGCGGCGACCAACACCGCAACGCCGGGCACGACGTCGAGCTTCATCGGTCAGCAAGGATCGAACATCACGTGTCCGTACTTCGCCACCGGATGCAACCCGCCCGACATGGCGCTGGCAGCGTCGCCGCAGTTCGTCTTCCAGGGCGTGAACATGCAGTTCGAGGTTCTCGACCCCCAGGGCAAGGTCCAGCCGGGATGGCCGGTCAGCGCCCAGAACTTCTTCGGTGTGCCCAACGTGACGAACGCCGACGGCACCCCATGCGATACCGCCCACAAGAGCCAGCCCTTCATGAGCGACCCGCGGGCGTTCTATGACCCCTCGGACGGTCGCTTCTGGGCGGCGATGCTCCAGGTCGAAGGCGCGCAGGCGTTCGGCGTCGCGCTCGACTGCCCGTACAAGTCTGTCTACTTCGTCGCTGTCAGCCAGACCAGCGACCCAAGCGGCAAGTGGAACGTGTTCGAGTTCAACATGGAGACCGACGTCAACGGCCAGAAGTTCGCGGCCGACTACACCCAGCTGGGCATCAACAGCCAGGCGGTCTACTTCTCGGGCAACATGTTCGGCGAGAAGGGCGGGTTCTTCGCCGAACTCTTCGAGGCCAACAAGGCGCAGATGGAGAAGGGCCAGGCCCACTTCACTGCCGACGGCTTCTTCAACCTCCAGGGCACGGGTCCAGGCACCACGGCGGCGACCGGCCCGTTCCTCGCCGACACCGTGCAGCCGACGCTGAACCTGGATGGCAGCACCGGCACGAGCGAAACGTTCGTCGACACGATGGACGGCCCTGACGTCAGGACCGGCCACTTCTGCGGCTTATTCGGTGGAGGATTCGCCGACGCGTGCAGCGGCGCGGTCGTCTGGACGATGGCGAACCCGATCCTCCACGACAGCGGCGGCGCGGCCCCGGCGTTGACGGCCACGCTCGTCGCCACAGCGCCCTTCCTGGTCAGCGTTCCCGCCGACCAGCCGAGCTGCAACCTCTGCATCGACGCCAACGACCTCCGCATCGCGGCCATTCCGGTGGTTCGCAACGGCGTGCTGTACGGGGCGTGGGGGACGGCGATCAACAACGGCAACAACAGCTCGCACCCGACGCCCGGCATCGAGTGGGCGGAGATCAACCTCTCCAGCCTGACCGCGACCACAGGCTATTACAGCTTTGGGGGTGACGAGGCGGCGACCTATCCCGCTCTCATGCCCGATGCCAGTGGCAACGTGACGATGCTGTTCGAGCACATGGGCCACCAGGTGTTTCCGGAAACCCGCTACATCGTCAAGGGCGCCGGAGACGCGAATTTCAGTGGAGCCGGCAATCTGCTCAAGGCCGGCGAGTCTTCGTACCGGCCCACGCTATGCGGCACCAAGGTCATCCCCGTGTGCCGTTGGGGCGACTTCGAGGCCACATCGTTCGACGGCTCGGGCCACATCTGGTTTGCGGGCCAGTACGCCAACCTCTTCCAGGGCGTCAGCACGCCTCCCGCTTTCGGGCGGAACTGGGGCACCTGGATGGGCGCGATCGCGGCTTCGTAAATCCGTCTGCTGATTACGCAAGGGGCAGCGGGAAACCCGCTGCCCCTCTTTTTTGCTCCAGAATCGATGGCGTTGACGGCCCTCCTGCGAGGTCCCCCTGAAGTGCGTCCAGGCATAAGGTTAGCCAGTTTCTCTGTTTGTTTGCTGTTCATGCCAAGCAGCGGCATGGGCGGCTGGGGTCTGGCGTACCAAGACGTTCATCACCAAGAGGGCGCACTCAAAGATCTGCGGTGGTGCTCTTGATGGTATGACATTGGGATCATATAGGGGTCAACGCACGCACATTGCGCTGAGGCCACGGGACAGGGATCCCCATGAATTCAGGAGTTTGAAAGGGCAGGTGGGACTGACCTGCTTCCTTTGTTTGGTCCAGTGATAATGAGAGATGCAGCTAGGTTGCTATTGACAGGGCAAAGCCGCTGGAGTCGCTGCTGAACCAGCACGTCAATTACCAGTCGAGCGTAGTTCGTGAGGCTGCGGTTCACCGCGTTGGGGTCAAATGGGGTCAAAGCATGCAAAACTGGCTGCGCACTACACGACTGCAATCCTCATAAATTCAGGGCTCGCGGGCAGGTGGGACAGGAATCGAACCTGCAACCTGCGGTTTTGGAGACCCCAATCCGGGGTGTCGGGTGGTGTCGGGCACCATCGCCATGTGCCGCTCTGTCCCACTCTCTGTCGTCTGATACCAATTTCGGTTGAGAAGTAGTAGTTTGGCGTGGCGAGCAGTACACTCGAATGAGCGAAGCGCTGGTATCGTTTCGCGGCAGCTCACTCGGTGGCGCGCGACCCGCGGGAAGCGCATGCCCGGCGTCACTTAGCGAGCCCACTGGACAGCGAAGATAGTACGGAGGCGCGCAATGTTGCTGCGAGTTGGGGCGCCGATCTTCGCCGGTGTCTTTTTCCTCTTCGTCGCGCTCGTCATGTGGGTGCAGGGACAACGACACCGTTCCCTGGCGTTGCGGTGGCTCAGCCTGGGGCAAGTCGCCTTCGCGCTGTGCGCTGGCTTGGCGGCAGGTGCGCAACTGTTCCATCCGCGCACGTTTGATCTCTATTCGGACCTGCTGTTTGCAGCGTTGTTCCTCGCTGTATGTGCATCCTTGGTCGGCTTGGTGTATGGCATCCGAGAAGCGCAGCGGGGATCAGGGCTGCAACGGTAACGTGCTTGCAACGTGCTTGCACGGTCGCGCACTCGCGATCCCTGCTCCACGACTGACCCCTACTCATTTCTCCTGGGGCCCTGGCGCTTCTTGATCCGCTTCGGCCACCACTGGAACAGCGTCGTGGAGCGGATCAGATCGGGACGCGCTTGCAGGGCGACACAGCGTTGGGCCTGGGCATCCTCCAGCTCCTCGATACTCGCGAAATGGCGGTTCACCAGCACGGTATTGGTCAACTGCCACACATGTTCCACGGGCTGCAGTTCAGGGGAGTACGGTGGCAGAAAGAGCAAGTGGACGTGGTCGGGCACCCGCAAGCGTTGGGTGCTGTGCCATCCGGCACGATCGAGGACCAGGACGATCTGCTTGCTGGGTGAGGCTCCCACGGCGCGGGCAAAGGCGGCGAGTTCGACTTCGAAGACGTTCTATGCGCAAGTCCTTTCTCGGATGGGCTGCCTGGAATCAACGTTGACGTCCGAAGTTAGCCCGGTTCCCGCCAGGGATGAAGGACTCTTACTTGGGTGGTCACGTGATTGGAATCACGTGACCACCCAAGCGCAACTCAGGAAACAGGTCGGTTAGGCAGCGGGACGAGCGTGGGCCTCTTGCGCGGCGCGGAAGATCGCTTCATCATAGGGCCGCTGACTACGCCACATCGCATGGATCAGTCGCACCCACTGATAGACCAGCGCACGCACCGCCACACTATAGCTCTTCCCCTCACGTCGCTTGCGCTGGTAATAGTCCAGTGCCCACGCCACTTTGGCGATCGTCGACTGCCAGGCGAACTGGTACAGGGCATTGCGCAACGACTTGATACAGGCGTAGCGCTTATGCGCTTTACGATACTTGCCACTCTGGAACGCGACTGGCGCCGTCCCCGCCAGCCCCTGGATACTTTGCGCCGAGGCGTAGCGTGCCCAGTCATCGCCCCAGCCAGCCAGCAACCGTGGCGCCAGGCGTTTGCCTGCCCCAGGCAGACTCAGAAAGAGGGTGGCGTCAGGATGGTCACGAAAGAGGCGCTCAATCTCCTCGTCGTAGGCGGCGATCTGCTCGACGACGGGGAGGAGCTGGGCGACCAGCGCCTGAGTGAGGCGCGCCTTTACTCGGGTCGTCACCAGATCGGCGCGCAGGTGTGGCTGGTGGAGACGGATGAAGATCCGCTGCGCCGCCACACGGGGGCCGGGAAACCGAGGCAACGTCCGCAAGAAAGCCGTCAACTCCTCTACCGACGCTGCCTCGGCGACTTCCAGGGTGGGATAGCGCTGCAAAAACACCAGCGTGGCGCGCTGCTGCAATTTGGTGAACAAGGTCAGTGCGACGGGGAAGGAGGCTTTGAGGCAGGAGGTGAGTTGGTTGACCAGCCGCGTCTGCGTCTGCACCAGCGCGTCCTGGTCACGGGTTAAGAGTTTGAGCTCCTGCACCAGTGGACTATCTGGCTCCAGCCGACGCAGCTCGCCCAAATCGCTCCGTCCCTTGCGCGCCAGCAGATAGGCGTCGATCTGATCGGTCTTGGCTCCAGAGGGTTTACGCCAATGTTGCAGGGTCTTGGGGTTCACCGGATACACCGGGAAGCTGGCCTCGAGCAGGGCGGTGATGAGCAAGCCCTGGGTCGTCTCGACGATACAGGCGATCTGCTCTGGATGCGGGGCAGCGTCAGGGCGAGCAGTGTAGCCGCGCAGGTAGTTGACCAGCGTCTCCAGCCCCGCGGCCGAGTGTGCTACCCGCAGCGCGCCGCACTGGCGTCCCTGCTCGTCCACGACGGCGACGTCGTGATGCGCATCTGCCCAGTCGATGCCGGCAAACCACATCCCCTTCCTCCTTGTTCTCACGCTGTCCTTGAGTTCTCACGCTGTGAGCAGACGCCGCGACAATGGCATCCTGCGATGGCATCCTGCGATGGCATCCTGCGATGGCATCCTGCGGACAAAGGAGTCCCAGACTATCGTGGCCTTATATGCCGGCGCTCGCAGCGCAACGTTCTATGAGCGATAGCGTCTGAGACACAAACCGGCGCGAGAAGGACGATCTTCGAAGAGCGATCACATCGCGAGCGGAATGAAGCCTTTCTCGCGCCCCATCCGGAGCTACTCAGCCGTCACGTCGGTCACATCAGCCGTTCATCTTTCACGGCTCAAATACTCAATACCATATAAGAGCGGGATACTGACCGAGGTCGCCAGATGGAACGCCGTGCGGCCTGAGGCGGGACGGACAAAGCCGACGAGGTAGCGCCACTCGTAGCGATGCTGGACGGGAGCCAGCGGGCGTTGGCCGTCGAAACACCAGACCTTGTGCAGGATCGGTTTTAACCCGATGCGGTGTTCGTCGACTGCCCAGAGCTCGACTTGCGCGTGCGGGAACGCAGTGGCGACGTCACGGAGGAGTGGGCGGAGCTTTTTTTGAATTGCTCTTGCGCCTCGGGATCCGCCTGGACGTGGCGGGGTCGCGGCTTGCGGCGTTTGCCCTCGAGTTTGACCAAATAGACCCAGCCGACCTGGACACTCACCGGTCGGCCGAGCTGCTGGCTCATCCACGCCGCCACCGTGCGCCCCAGCCAGTGCTCGCCCTCGGGAGCAGGACCCCGCACCGCCTCGGCGAGCTCGGCTAACTGCTCCGCCGACAAGAGTGGCTGCGCGCGATGCGAATGCGTGTATTGCCGGTTGCGCATCCCGTCGGCGCCTTCGGCGTTGTAGCGCTTGGCGATCTGGCCAATCCAATAGCGCGAATACCCTGTGCTCTCGGCGATCTCCTTGGCGAGTTGTCCACGCGACAGCAGCCATAAGATCTGCCACCAGCTGCGTTCGTGCGGCTCTTTGGCCAAGCGGTAGCGGCGCTCGAGCTCGTCAACGGTGATGTCGGTGCGGAGATGTATGCGTCTTGCCATAGCCTCATTTTACAGGTATCTAGCAAGACTTGGTATGATGCCGCCACATGTCGCCGTGTGTCGGCGGTCACTGGGGCACATAATGAGGCAGCCGCTGCTTGGCATACACAGCGAGCGAGCTAAGAAAACGGTTGACCTTATGCGTGAACCCACCTATTGGGGAGGGAGCATGCTTAGTTGAAGTGCTGGCCTTAGTGGACCACTGCATCGCGCGGGAACTTTGGCTCTGCTGGCGCCGTGCCTTTGCGTACAACGCGGCGCTCGAGCCAGGTGATCACGGTGGCCGCAAGATCTACGCCTGTGAACCGCGACATCTCCTGAATGCCCGTTGGACTGGTGACATTGATCTCGGTGAGCTTGCCCCCGATCACATCGATTCCCACGAAGGACAGCCCGGCCGCGCACAAGTGTGGAGCAAGACGTCGAATGATGCGCTCGTCATCGAATGAGAGGTCGGTCGGCGCAGCCTTTCCTCCTACATGCAGGTTGCTTCGCGCTTCATCTGCACGCGGAATACGCACAATTGCGCCGAGCGGCTCGCCATCGAGGAGCAAGATGCGCTTGTCTCCATCGCGCACCGCGGGCAGATATTCCTGGACCATCACCGGAAGACTTCCCTCAGCGGTGGACATCTCGATGATCGCATGAAAGTTGAGATCACTCCGATCGAGGATCATCACGCCACGTCCCCCAGCGCCGTTCAGCGGCTTGATCACCGCACTGCCGCCAAGGTCGTCGACAAACGCTTCAATGCGCGCAGACGTAGAAGCGACGATGCTCTGCGGCATGAGGTCACGGAAATGCAAGGCAATCAACTTTTCGTTGGCGTCACGCAGCCCCCGCGGATCGTTCATGAGGAACACATCATCGCGGACCAACTCGAGGAGCTGGGTTGTCTGGAGGTACGCCTGATCAAATGGAGGATCGGTGCGCACCAGCACTGCATCGAGCGACTTCACGGCGATGTCTTGCTCGTTGCCCAGGCGCGCGTGCTCGGGCGGCTCAGCGCGCTGGAGGGTGACTGGATGGGCGAGCGCTCGCAACTCACGGCCGTCGTACCAGAGATCATGCTGCGCCATATGGAACACCTCATGACCACGTGTCTGCGCAGCGAGCATGAGCGCGAATGAAGTGTCGCGGTCCACCAGAATGCTCTCGATTGGGTCCATAATTACAGCAATACGCATAGCTTGTCCTCCCGCGGCATGCGCCACGCGCTGATTGAACTATCCCCATCGGCTGGCGTCAGGCCGCGCCGGAGGAAACGGTCATGATATTCGTCGATAAGCGACGCTGCCTCAGGCGGCAAATATCCATCTGGAAGCTCCGCCAGATGAGACAGGGCGATGATGAACAGCGCTTCGGCGGCTGTGTGCACGCAGGAGTCCTGGAGACCAAAACGTGCGCTGCTCCGCCATTGCTCACGTGGCGGCCTTGTATCCGCCGCCAATGCCTCCAGCGCTGCCTGACGCGCCTTTGGGATGTAGCTTAGTGTCGTGAGCAGGCAGAGCGGAACCGCTAACCACGGGAGTGGAAGCGCGTCCAGGTAGCGTACCTCCAGATAGCGCCCGCGCGGACGCACTGGCGGGAAAAGCGTTGTGAGATGATGGGCCAGATCGGCCATGGTGGGGCGATCTCGACCGCAGGCTATCCACTGAGCAAAGGGAACGCGGAACGGCGAGACCTCTGCCTCGCCCTCATCCAGTGGAATCGCCTCGGCGGAAAGCGCGAATTCAAGGTAGGCGCTAACCCGATCGTTTCCATCCAGATCGCCAATGTGCGCTCCGTCAAACCCAGTGCGGCTGGCGTCTGCCGCCTGCCAGATGCGCGACCGGCTCTCGACAGCGGGATCTGATAGGCTGGGCAGATGCGGTTGATTGGTAAAGGCGGCTGCAAGCGCAGGTCCGCACAGATTGAGCAGCAGCCACTGCTCGTGACCTGCACGCCCTGGCAGCATATCAAGGCAGACCTGAAGCGATGCAGTGCGTCGCATCATTTCGCGTCCAGCAGGCCCAATGGCGTCGAAATGGCGCTGCATCTTGCGATAGCGCTCAATATCCTTCTGCAAGCCAATCCGATCGGACGTCAACCAGCGGTTGACTCCTTCAGCCTTGAATGTCACTCCGCACGGCACAGCGCTGCATCGTACGTTGTCGAGCAGATCGGCGACCTGGCGTATGAGCGCGTTCACGGTAGCCGCTGGAGGAGGACTGAGTTCGAGCTGTCCACCTGGCTCGAAACTCACTCGCCCTTCGGTGAGCGCATTTCCGGCGGTTGCCAGAATACCCTGAAGTTCAGCGATAGTGACCGACCGAGCTTCTTCTCGCACAAAGCGGATGGGGAAGAGTTCTACCTCGACGCCCACCTGTGGCGCTGCAGCAGAGGAGGCAGGGTTGAACAGCCCCTGAACGAGCCGAGAGAGCGCCGCGTGTCTGTCTGTCATAAGAACCTGCCTTCCTGCGACCTGCGTCTCTTCTTCGTCTATGCGCGGGCGCTCGGACGGCTCGAGACGGACTCGTGCCAGCGGCGCAGGTGAGGAAAATCAGGATCCAGCGGGATGTGTAGCATTTGTGCCATTCCATAGGTACACAGCGCCATGATGTCGGCGATGGAATAGTCGGCACCTGCGAGAAAGTCACGCTGCGCGAGCGTTTGATCGAAGAAACGGGCCGCCGCGCGCGCACCTGACTGCTCCATCACTTCGATCGCATCTTGCGCCGCTGCTGACAACGCGCCATTGGAGTGAAAGCGCAAGCGATACACGCGTTGCACTGGTTGTGCGAAGGCCAACTCGACACGGCGCGACCACATCTCAATCTCTGCACGCTCCTTTGGGTTCCTGCCGAAGAGCGACGGTTCAGGATGTAGTTCCTCGAAGTAGCGACAAATAGCAATCGACTCGGCCAGATGCGAACCGTCATCCAACTCGAGGACTGGCACTTGCCCCAGCGGATTCTTGGCAATAAACGCAGGTGTATGTGACTCGCCCCGTGAAATGTCCACCGATTCGAATGGGACTTCGATGCCCTTCTCGGCCAGATATATGCGTACCCGCATGGAGCTGTCCGAGTAAATGTACTGATAGAGTTTCATAGCAAGGCTCCCTTCTCGTTTGAGGAACGGCGAACAACCATGCGCCACCCTGTGCTGGCGCCGTTTCAAGTGTGCCAGCCAGGATGGGAGGGGTCCAGGCAAAATCAACAGAATGACCCACGGAGTCACCGGCAGAATTCCCGTGACTACCTCATGTGGCCAAGCGACGATGTGCTATCATGCGGCTGTCATGGCGCATCTCGGGCAGACATCCTTTGGGCGTGTGATGGACCTCCCAGATCCAGCAAAGAAGAAACTGAGAAATGGCCTCCGCCTGCGCAAACTCATTTGGACAACTCCTGCGGCGATATCGCCTGGCCGCCGGACTTACTCAGGAAGAGCTTGCAGCGCAATCAGCGGTTGCGGTGCGTACGATCAGCGACCTGGAGCGCGGGGTAAGCCGGCGCGCGCATCCAGGCACCATCAATCAACTCTCGGCGGCATTGCCGCTACAGCCAGATGAGCGCGCCGCACTGGAATCCGCTTGGCGCGCTGCTCGCCCGCATCCCACGACGGAAGCCCCTTCAGAAGCCGCTTTGCCATATGCGCCGAACAATGTGCCAGAGCAATTGACCAGATTCATTGGCCGTGAGCGTGAGATGGAAGAGGTCATGGGCCTGCTCACCGAAGCCCGCCTCGTGACGCTCACCGGACCTGGCGGATGTGGGAAGACCCGGCTTGCCTATCAGACAGCGCTCCGCATGCTAGGGGTCTACCCAGATGGTGTCTGGGTAGCTGAACTGGCACCGCTTGCAGACGCGGATCTCATCACTCTGGTGGTCGCCAGCGCACTGAAGACGGGGCAGTCATCCGATCTTGCAATCCTTGAGACTCTGAAGCGTTGGCTCCACTCCAAACGCCTGCTCCTCGCGCTGGACAATTGTGAGCATCTCATCGATGGCTGCGCTCAGATGGCGGAATCCCTCCTCCAAACATGTCCTGGAGTGACCATCCTGGCGACCAGCCGTGAGCCGCTGGCTATCGCAGGCGAACGCACATACCTGGTACCTCCGCTCGGCCTACCCGACCAGCTCAACGAAGCATCTCCTGACCACGTAGCAGCTAGCGAGGCAGCGGCACTGTTGATCGAGCGTCTTAGCGCAGCGCAGCCACAGTTCACTTTATCTACTCAAAACGCCCCTGCCGTCGCACGGATTTGCCGCCAGCTTGACGGGATGCCACTGGCGCTGGAGATGGTGGCGCCCTTGTCACGCACTGTGACGATTGAGCAGATTGCGGACAGACTGGATGATCGCTTTGCACTGCTCACGCAGGGAAGTAGGACGGCGCTCCCGCGGCATCAAACGTTGCGAGCCGTCATTGATTGGAGCTATAACCTCCTGTTTGTGCCTGAGCGCATCCTCTTTCGTCGCCTCGCTGTCTTCCGAGGCGGGTTCACGCTGGACGCTACAGAAGGGATCTGCTCGGACGCTACGCTGCCCAGGAGTAGGGTGATCGAGATGCTCTCTCGATTGGTAGATAAGTCGCTGGCGCGGATGGAGCAGAGCGGCGGAACGGCGCGATACTCCCTGCTCGAGAGCATTCGTCAATACGGCAACGAGAAGCTCGATGAGGCAGGTGAGGCTCAAGTATTGCGCCAGCGCCACATAGAGTGGTATGTGAGCCAAATAGACGCAGCAGGTACGCAGAGCCACGGGGCGCCACGTATGGACCAGCGCGTCTTCCCCTGGGTGGAAGAACGAGGTAATTTGCAGGCTGCACTCGCTTGGAGCAGACAAACGCATGACGTAGAGGCGGAGCTGTGCCTCCTGGGCGCTCTCTACGATCCCGTAATTGCACATGGCGGTTATCTTCCACCCTTACATGGCAGGCGTCTGGAGATTGCACAGGCTCTAGCACGGAGTGATCCAGCCAAGCGCAGCTGCGCACGGGCGCGCGCGTTATCGGTCGCAGGGCAACTCGCTGGCATGCAAGGTGACTTAGCGGCAGTTGCTGAATACCTTGAGGAAAGCAGCTCCATCTTTCGTGAGCTGGGAAACGAGCGGGAGGCGGCTGGCGCAGTGCTCGGTTGGGGCCATGTCCTAGCCGCGTCTGGAGACTACGAAGCGGCTCTCAAACTACAGGCAGAGGTGACAGCAACATTTCGTGGCATGGGAGATGAGTACGGTACGGCCATGTCCTATTTCTTTTGGGGCGATCTACTGATGAACGCGGGTGATTACCATGGCGCTCGCCCTCAGCTTGAAGAGAGCGCGGCTCTCTTTCGGGAAATTGGGGACGAAGGCATGTACACCGTTCCATTGCTGAGTCTTGCGCGTGTGGCTTGTGCGGAAGGTGACTTTGAGGGGGCGCTTTCGCTGGCGCAAGAGTGTCTAGCGACGCGGCGCGCAACCGCTCCTGATACCCCTGAGTTCATCGCAAGCGTCCTCGTGAGCAAAGGTGAGGTGGAACGGTGCCTGGATCGTGACGATCGCGCACGAGAGGATTTCACCGAAGCATTGGCGCTGTATCGGCAAACGGCGGATACCGCTGGCGCCTCATGGGCTATGCATAACCTGGGTCACGTGGCATTGCGAACAGAGAATAGTCAAGAGGCTGTGGCGGTATTCGTGGAAGCGCTGCGTGAACGCTCCACACGTCGGCAGATCGGGGACGCGGCGGCAAGTCTGGCAGGTTTGGCCAGCGTTGCTGCTCACCTAGACAAACTGGGCCTGGCTGCGCGGCACTTTGGCAGCGTCGACGGACTGCTGAGCGCATCTCACACGGTTCTCACCCCTGTCGATGACCTTGTGTATCGTCGAGACGTGGCCAAGGTGAAAGCTCGAATGGGCGAGAAAGCGTATTCTGCGGCGTGGTCTTTGGGTAAGGCGCTTACCCTCGATGAGGCGGTCTCAGAGGCGGTTCAAGTCTGGTCCGCACCAGGCGAACAGAGATAGTAAGCGCTTGGGAGTGCCACCTCAAGAACGCTCTGACAGACATGCTTGCTAAACGAGATACAATGGTGGAGCAGACGGAGCAAAGGCCCTCTTTGCTCCCAATCAGGGGTCTCAAAATGGGTGTATGAGGGGACAGTTAGTAAAGAATTGCACACTGCGAGTGCTGAAATAGCCTGGATTAATGCTCATCCACAAAACGTGTGGTGAGACCGGTGGGATTCGAACCCACGACACGAGGCTTATGAGTCCCCTTACGCACCATTCGTGGACGTTCGCCAAGTATCGGCAGGTGTCTCCTTTTCGGGGGTGCCTGCTCTTTCTTATGCGCTCTATGTCGCCATGTGTCGCCCAATGTTGTGGGTCAATGGGTCAGAATAAAGGGTCACGCCAGTTCAGGTGGGAAGTGACTCGACACTCAACCTGCGGTTTTGGAGACCCAATCCGGCGCGTCGCGTAGTGTCGCACGACATCGCCACATGCTGGTCTGGTCCACACACACCGTCGTCTTCTGCCGCCGACTTTCGCCGTGTGTCGGCAGTCACTGGGGCACATACTGGGCCAGCTTCTGCGGTGCCATCCCGTATCTCCTCTTGAGGAGGGGCATCCATGGAGTCCGACGCCCTCAATTCTCCCGACACAGCGCTCGCGCAGACGTCCCCACGACGCCTGACGGGATACGTCGTCGGAGGCTATCGTCTGGCGCACAATCTCGGGTTTTGGTTAATGGGCGCGGTGTACGTCGGCGACCGCGTGGCGCGTGAGGGGTCCTTGCCCGAGACGGCGCTCGTCGAACTGCTCGGCGCGAGTTGGAACTTCAATCACGAAGAATGTGTGGACGTGGGGGCGCGCTTTCAGCGGGAAGCGGCGATCTTGCAACGCCTTTCCCATCCGCACCTTCTTCGCTTGCTCGCGTGTGGGACGGTGGGTGGCATCCCGTACCTAGTGCTTCCCTATGTCTCTGGAGGAACACTCACCCATCTGCTCAATAGAGGACCGCTCCCTCTACCCCTGGCGGCGCGCTACCTCAGCGAGATCGCCGCGGCGCTTCGCCATTACCAGCCTCTTTGCATGGCGCGCGCGAGCCGGGGTACACGCTCTCCAAGGATGGACGCGGACACGTGCGGGACGACATCGACTTCATCCGCGTCGCGCTGCTCGATCGCCAGTTTGCCGTCAAGCTGATGGTGTACACGCCCGACGGACACTGGGCCACCGAGCAGACCAGGCCCTGCCGGCATCCGACGTGCACGATCGCGCAGCGCACCACGAGAGGACAGGACTATCTCGTCCAGGCCTTCGCCTGTAGGGCGCTACACAGGATGTCGCATAAGGCTCTACGATGGCGACTGTTTGTCGGCAGGAGTAAGATAGGGCAGACGGGCAAAGACGAGAGGAGTATTGCTAGCAGCAGGAGGCGCACCGATGGCGAGGCACTGCACGAAGTGTGGAACTGCGTCCGGCGCGTCCGGCGCCAGCCTCCCTACCCATCTCGTTTCTTGCTACACAGGCAGATCGGCATTGTAGTTGCTGCATCCTGGCTATCCCGCTCGTTGGGAAACACCGCGTGCGACGTCTATCTCGGTGGGCTCCTCTCGCCCGTTGGAGCAGACCGCACCCCACAGCGACGAAGGAGTGACGTATGCTGAGCATTATTGGGCATCTGATCGGGACGGCATTCCGCGCCTTCTGGCGCATCCTCATCACGACCGTGGTCGCCGCGGCCATCGGCGCAGGAGCGGCGCTGGGACTGATCTACTACGAGACACACCAACTGCTCTGGCCGCCTCGCGACCAGCTGACCCTCGTCGCGCTGATCGGCGTGACCGTGTTGTCGGCGTACGCTGGCGGCGTGACGATGCTGATGAGCGAGGCCGTCCGTGCGCTCAAGGAAGCGGCCTCGATCGCCGAGCACGCGGTCGTCGCGCCGCTCGAGGCTGCGGGGCGCGACCTGGGGGGAGACGAACACTAATGGATGCGTTTGGATGCGTTTGGATGCGTTTGGATGCGTTTGGATGCGTTTGGCCTGGACGCCTACTGCGCCTAACGTGACCTCAGGCTGCGGGCGAGGTAGGCGACCGAGCGATGGTCGAGACGCGGACGGTTTGTCCTGGCGTCGGCATACTGGCACGAGCCGCCGCTCGGTCCCGTATCGACGCCAGTGGAACTGGCGGCTGTTGACGGCTGCATGAGCTGATTCGCTTCGGCGCACTGGCCGATGCGCGTGAATTCCTGGCGCAGCCTCCCAATGACCACAGCCAGGATAACAAGCGCGTGGGCTACTGCGAATCCAAGACTATCCAGGCCGGACCAGTGCGTTCCAGTCCGCACGCGGGGCGGTCGCCTTGTGTGCTAGACTGCCAACCAGCCTATGGCGTGGTACGACGCACTGGCGGTGAGGGCGCTCGCTATGGTACGACATGGCGGGCGTATGTGCTTTATGCCAAGAACGGCCCGCTACCCTCTGACCGGGCGGCGGAACCTGTAGCTGAACCACTCCAAGCCCTGCTCGGGGACCGATTCCCACCCCTGTGATGTCAGCCGGGCAATGAACGCTGGCATGGCGCGCTCTGCCGCCTGCTGATTAGCATGCATGACTCCACCAACTGGCGATGACACGTTTTTCACCGGCTGTGATTCTCCAGCGTTGTACATTCCTTGCGGCCCGATAGCCTCTGCATAGAACACGAACCTATGAGTGAAGATGCCACGCATTGGCCGCCACTTGATTTCGCATGTTTCGTATGTGGTGGGTTGCGATGGCACGGTTGTTTCCGATGTTGTGGCGCTTAGTCCGATAGGCGCGCCACATGCGGCACAAAACCTATCCTCGTCCCTAAGCTCACGCCCACATGTAGTGCAGTGATTCGCCATGAAAAAGCTCCCTTGCGCCACGAAGTGCGAGAACGACCCGCGCGGCGGTGGGTACATCCCCTAGCTACCCACTCGAGCCGCCGCTGGTCGGCAATATGAAGCCTGCTTGGCCAATCGATGTTGTATTGGTCTGGGTCCACACCAAGGTCGCGCAACGCCTGTTCGAGGTCACGACAATCTGCACGCTCGCTAATCGCGTAGCCACGAGCCATCACCCTTGGGTTTCCCGTGCTGTCATTGACTTGAGCTCGTAAGACGGTATACAGCGCGCCACTTGTCGTGACTTCCACGCTAATCACCGCAGTCGCACCATGCAGGCCCGCATACTTCAGACGTTTGTCAGCGGGCAGCGCCTTAAGCGCGTCGTAGAGGCTCATCTTTTACCCGCACTGCTGTCTATGTTGCTGGCTTAGCGCCTAACGCCGCATGATTGAATCTGCACAAACCAGCTTAAATTCGGGAGCCGGTGGTCGGGATCGAACCCCTAACCTACGGTTTACAAACCTGTTGCCGTCTGTTCGTCAGCGTTCGTCGTCAATCGAATGTACCATATTTTCTGGGCTGAGAGTCGTGTTCCGTTCGTCCTTGTCCGTCAACGGTTGTCGGTGCTGGGGTCAAATGTGGGGTCAAAGCAACCTGGCACTCCCAACTCTTACAGACACCATTCGGTGGATCACGTCACTCCCCAGAGGTGTCACGTTCGTACGCACGATATGCTGGGGCACAGAACGGTGTTCCTGCTGACACGATGACGCGACTTGAGTCCAGCGGCGTTCTCCCACGCTTTGGCCGCACCGGATTCACCAAGCGAATCGGTACCGCCGCTCTGGAGAATGTTCCCACTCTCTCGCGCCAAGACAGGAACGGAAAGCCCATGGGGATAGGGGTTGACCCGACGGGACTGGTGCTTCTGTTTGACAGCTACGGGTATTTGGCGCTCGCGGCGCTGCTGCTCCTCGCCGCCGCAGGGATGCCTCTGCCCGTACCCGTCGCCGCTACATTTATCGTGCTGGGCACGCTCACCGCCCACTCCTCTGGGCCGAGCTTCCTGGCGCTGGCGTTCGTGGCGACGCTGGCCGCGACCGCTGGCCACAGCCTCGACTACTGGTTGGGGCGAAGCAGCAGTCCCCTGCTGGAACGCTGGCGGGAACGCTGGCGGCGGCGACTAGAAGCTCGGCGCCAGCGTAGCGCCCTGCTGGTGCGCGCGGAGAAGAGATTGCTCCAGCATGCCAGCCTGGTGATCCTCGTCACCCGCTGCCTTCTCACTCCACTCGCCAGCCCGGTGAGTCTGATGGCGGGAGCCGCCCGCATCGCCTTCCCGCTCTACCTCGTGCTTGAGCTGGCGGGCACGGCGCTCTACTTCGGTGGCTATCTTACGCTGGGGCGACTGGTGGGTCCGGCACTGACGCGCGAGCCACTCACCCTCGTCCTCTTCTACGGTCTCCTCATCTTGGTGATCGCCCTCCCATCCCTGTTCCTCTGGCTGCGTCCTGGCCAACTGCGCGGAGGCAAGCGCAGCAGCGCCAGCGAATGTTGAGGTGATGGGATCTGGCCGCAGACGATGCGGTGCGCACGGCACCTCCAGGGGGGTCACTCTATCTGGTTGGCCGGGGACTCGACACTCATGTACCTGCGGTGTTGCTCATGGTGGTGTCAAATAGGGGTCAAGGCACACGCATTGTGCTGGGGTCAATGGGGCAGTAATCCCCATGAATTCAGGGTTAGGGGCAGGTGGGACAGGAATCGAACCTGCAACCTGCGGTTTTGGAGACCCAATCCGTGGTGTCGGGCAGTGTCGCCACATGCCGCTCTGCCCCACTCTCGCTGTCGTCGTGTGTCGCCGCATGTCGCCGGGTGTCGGCGGTCACTGGGGCAGATACTGGGGCAGCCAATGCTTCTGCGGGCGCTCTTCTCCCTGCTCTGCGTCTCCGATTCGGGTTCTACCACAATGCGATCAAAAATAGGACATAGGGCGCTGAAAATGGAGCTGAAGGCGACATGATATGTCGTCAGGCGCGGAAAGAGCCGGCACCACTCAGCCGGGTGAGCGCATCACCGAAGCGCTCCTGAAAGAGACGCGTCAGCGTCGTCAAGGGCGGCGGAATCGCCGCCACATTGATCTCGTACTCGCCAAATCGCTTCCAATTGCGCGTGGTGTAGGGACTCAGCGCACTGCACCGCGCTGTGGCCCCGTCCGTGTGCGAGCAAATAGAGGGTCAGCTGAGGTACGTGTAATAAGGCGCCACAGATAAGAGCGGAGCAGTACACCTGTGTGGTCATGGAGCGCACCGCCCCATTTTGGCGTCCGATCTACAACCTGCTTCTCCTTCCGATGGCTTGATCTCCCCTGTGGACGAGACCACCACCCCCACCTCGCGGTCTCGTCCACAATGTACTCACCATCAGATGAGCCATGGTTCGGGCCTCACAAGGTGAGCACGATCTTTCCTTGGGTATGTCCTGCTTCCAGAGAGCGAAGCGCCTCAGAGACTTCGCTCAAGCGGTACCGCTTCTCGATGACTGGGGTGACCTTTCCGGTCGCCAGGAGGTCGTGCAGGATGATCAGGTCCCCTTTGCTTGGTCTCGCCAGGAACGTGCCCAACTGCTGACTCGAAAATCGTGACATCACCAGCGCGGTGATCAAACGGGCAGAAAGACCAAGCGGCCCCCGACCGCTCTGGTCTCCAACCATGACGAGTCTCCCTTGCGACTGTAAGACGCGCCTGAGGGCAGACAACGGATGGTTGCCAACGCAGTCGAAGACGAGGTCATACCGTCGCCCCCGTTTGGTGAAATCCTCCAGGGTGTAGTCAATGACCTGATCTGCGCCGATGGATCGGACCAGCTCCACATGGCTCGTACTGCAGACGCCAGTCACCGCGGCGCCAAATGCCTTGGCGATCTGCACCGCGAAGGTTCCCACACCTCCCGCTGCCCCGTTGATCAAGACCGCCTGCCCTGGCTGAAGCTGTCCCTTGTCGCGCAGACCCTGCAAGGCGGTGAAGGCCGCCACCGGGACGGAAGCCGCTTGCTCGAAGGTGAGATTGTCTGGCTTCGGGACCACCGTCAACTCGGGAGCACACACATACTCGGCAAAGGCCCCCTGGCAAACCCAGACGTTCACCCCCGCAGCGTGGGGATCACGCAGACAGGTGCCGAACACCGCGTCGCCAGGTTTGAACTGTGTGACGTGCCTGCCCACCGCTTCCACCTGGCCGGCCACATCCACGCCGACTCGGGTGACTTTGGGGGCGCGCACCCCGGTCATGAGGCGAGCGAGGTACGGCCTGCCTTTGATGACCATGTCAAGCGGATTGACGGCAGCGGCGCGGATTTGTATCAAGACTTCGTTGTCCGAGGGCGCAGGCTTTTCGACGTCCTGGATCTGAACCACGTCCGGTGGTCCGTAGCTGGTATAGACGGCGGCTTTCATTGGCGTCCTTCTGCGGCGCTGGCCTGCTCCTTCCACCGTCGCACATTCACGCCGACCACCAGGAGCCATAGAGGTATCACGAGGTCAGCCAAGCCGGGGAGGAGAATCCACGGGGAGAGCAGAGCCGCGAAGTCGGGGGCGAGGATGATGGCGAACGAGTTGATCAGGTAGCCAACGCCGGCGATGGCCCACCACACGCCGAACAGGCGCGGCAGGAAGGTCGACCGGATGATGAGATAGCCGGTGAGGATGTTATAGATTCCGAACAGCACCACGCTCAGGGCGTAGACCTGCGCCCGCAATTGGAGAAACAGTAGTGCGATCGCTTGCAGCTGCTCCTGCGTCAATGCCCGCAAGGACGCGCCGTCCTTGAGGACCAGCAGGGCGGCGACATCACAGAGCGGGATCAGCATACCGACGGCGATTCCGACGAGGCTGAAGAGCGCTGCCAGCAGCGCGAGGCTGCGGTTCACCGGACGAAACAGGTAGTAGATGAGGAGCGTGTACACGATATATAGGACCGAGATCACATCTCCGGCGGCAGCCAGTCGGTACAATAGCTCGTTTGCCAGGATATTGTGCGCCGTCGCCGCGGCGTCCTGAAGGTCAACCAGATTGCCCATCACGATGATGGCGAAGCCGGCCGTGGTAGTGAGCACAGCAACCAGTCCAGCCATCCTGGCCAGGAAACGCGGTGATGCTTGCACCATCCGTTCCGCCGTCAACGAGGCGCTCATTTACGTTGCTCTCTTCTAGCAAGCTTGAATGCATACGACCGAGACCAAAGGTATGCCGAGATTAGCCACCTTTCTGAGGACGCCAAAGAGCGCCGCTTGATCGATGACTGGACCGGTGAGCAGCGTCTCGCCGTTATCGAGAGCCGTGATGGTCAGACCTTCAAACCAGCCTGACCAGTGAGGACCCAGATGGCCTTTGAGCCTGATCTGATAGACCAGTGGTTCACCCGGATCACATTCCGAGTTGATTCCGTTGGACATCACCCTGGCCTTCGTCTGGCTGGTCAGAACCCGTCTGCGCCACGTGCTTCACGTCCAAGTCGTGCACAAGGAGTGTAGTTGCTCTTCGGTATGAACAGAGAGCTACGAAAGTCGTGTTGGGGGTAGTGTTTTGTGGGGGGCTAATAGCAAAGCCTGATGAGCACGTATCTGTGTCCGATACCCGATCTGGGAGACAGGACAAGAAGGAACCACTGGCCAGAGCGCGCCTGGACGGTGGCAGCAGGCGCTGTCTGCCTCGTGGTCCGGTGCGCACCGTGCCTCTGTGCGGTGGAACTTCCTTTCTGGACGAAGGAACCATACGGAACCCCCCAGTACCCTGCAGGCGTTCACTAGGCTGGCTCATGGTTCGTTTCAACTCCTTGTTCTGCTCTACGCTGTCTCACGCACTGGACAGGTGTGACAGCACAAGGAACCCCAGGCGGGAACAGCCCTGAGCGTTCCGCTGCGGCAAGAAATCGCAAGGATTGGAGAGAAGCGGGATGCAGTTCCAACGCTTGGGCGTGCTGGGTGCCTAGGCGTGCTGGTTGCCGACAAGCTGCCGTTCAGGCTACACCAGGCTACACCAGGCTACACCAGGCCCAACGCGCGGGCCCGGGCGACCGCTTCGGTGCGCCGCTGGACCTGGAGCTTGCCAAAGATTTTCAGATTGTGTCCTTTCACCGTACTCACGGCCAAGACCAGTCGCTGGCTAATCTCCTGATTCGAGAGGCCTTGGGCAATGAGTTGGAGGACTTCGACCTCGCGTCTGCTGAGGGGCTCAATGAGCGGCTGGGCAGGAGGCGGAGACGATTGGTCTTCGTCCTGATGCTCCTCCGCTTCAAATACAGCACACACCTTCCCGAGGTAGTCTGGCATCAACCCTTGCGCCGCGACTTGGGCCAAGAGGTGTGCCATCGGGGCGCCCTCGTCGACAAAGGTACGGATGCAGCCCCCCGGCTGGGCCAGCGCCAGGGCCTCACCGAGCACCTGTACTGCCTGGTCCTGTTCCCCTTGGGACTGAAGAGCTAGCGCCTCGAGCACCTGCGCCTTGAGCCGTTCGTCCACCCATCCCCTGGCCTCCACCTGCTCGCGCCAGGGAGCGAGCACCGCCAGGGCAGCAGAAGGGTCGCCCGCTGCCAGATGGACCCGGGCCTGGCTGAGCGGGAGACCGTGTGTCTCTGCCAACTGCGCGGCTGCCGCCAGCTGGCCCTGATGCAGCAACGTCAGCACCTGGGCGGTGGCCACCTCCGGCAAGCGAGCTACAAAGTGGTGCTGGCGCGTCTCCTCGCTTGCCTCGGCAAGCCGCGCGGTCGCACCAATCACATCGCTTTGGGCCAGCAGGAGGCGCGACAGAAACACCTCACACCTCACGTATCCGTCAACCCCGCTCCCAAACTGCCGTGCGAGATGGAGGGCTTGTCGCCCGTGCTGCTCGGCGGCCTCCAGGTCATTCCATTCGTAGCCGATACGGGCCAGTCCCAGATGCGCTTCGTAGATCACCTGAAGCGGCTGCTCCCCGGCCAGGCGCAGGACCTGTCGGTAGGTTTCGGCCGCCTGATGAAGCTGATTGCCTACTTCCTGGATGTTGCCCAGGCCGAGGGTGGCCAGGAGGGTGGCGAAGGGGTCTTCGGATGCCTGGCTGAGTACAATGGCTTCGGTAAAGGCCTGTCCAGAGGCGGTCCGGTCTCCTTGGAAGAAGTAGGCATAGCCCAGCGTCCAGCTCGCCGTCGCGCGGAAGGCCAGGTTGGTGGGGTGCAGGTACTCCAGGGCGCGGCGCGACTGGGCCAGCATGATGTCTGCCTGGTATCGGGTGAGTGCCAACGTCGCCCTGGCGGCGGCAATTTGCCCCACGAGGTTGCGTGTGTCGTCGTCTGGCTCGACGCCTGCGAGTGCGGCCTCCGCCGCCTGGAGCTTCTCCTCGACACCGGCCGCTTGTCCATTCACCAGCAACAACCCGGCATACTTCACCCACAAGGAGGGCCGCTCATCCAGGACCGCCTTTGGCAACGACGCCAGCCAGCGCAGGACCGGGACCATCGCGCCCCCAAAGTGCCGGGGCATGCCTTGTCCTTCAATCAGGCGTGCGGCGCGATCCACATCCTGGGCAGCAGCCGCATGCTGAAACGCTTCAAGCGCCAGGCCCTGCGCTTCATACCAGAAGCTGGCACGCTGGTGCAATTCTGCCACGCCCCTCCCCTCCTCTTCTTGAGCGGAGGGGATGCGCTGCCGCAGGCGCTGGCGCAGCACCTCCGCGAAGAGGTGGTGATAGCGGTACCACTGCCGCTCATGATCCAGGGGGACGAGGAACAGGTTGGCGCGGTCGAGCGCTTCCAGGGTGGCTTGCCCGGGAGTCGCCGGGTCGAGCGCCACGGCCTCACACAACGGGCCGCACAGGCGCTCGAGGATGGAGGTGCGCAGCAAGAACGTCTGGACGTGTTGGGACTGCTGCTGTAGCACCTCTTCCACCAGATAGTCCAGCACGAATTGGTGGCTGCCCGTGAATGCCTGGATGAAGCGGGCGGGGTCTTCATGGCGCTGCAGGGACAGCGCAGCCAGTTGCAAGCCAGCAATCCAGCCTTCGGTGCGCCGTTCCAGGGCAGCAATGTCTTCGGCGGAGAGGGAGAGGCCCATCACCTCTTTGAGAAATGCGACGGCTTCGACCGGGGTAAAGCGCAAGTCGGCGGCGCGCAGTTCCGTCACCTGGCCCCGGGCACGCAAGCGGGCCAGAGGGAGCGGGGGATCCTCACGGGTAGCCAGGACCAAATGCATCTGCGGGGGCAGGTGCTCGACGAGATACGTCAGGGCCTGGTTCACCGCTTGGGCCTCAATCAGGTGGTAATCGTCCAGGACCAGGACAAACGGGTCCGGGAGGGTGGTCAGGTCATTGAGTAGGGTGGTTAGCAGCGCTTCGAAAGGTGGTGGCTGAGAGGCTTGGAGCACCCTCAAGATCCCGGCTCCAATCGTCGCGCCAATGGTCTGCAAGGCAGCAACGAGGTAGGCCAGAAAGCGGGCGGGGTCGTTGTCCCTCTCATCCAGCGACAACCATGCGGCCGGACGCGCACACCCTGCCAGCCATTGGCTGATCAGGGTGGTTTTACCAAAGCCGGCAGGGGCCGAGGCGAGCGTGAGGGCACCTGACAAGCCCTGCTGGAGTCGCTCAACAAGGTGGACACGGGGCACCAGCTGCGCCCGAGGACGGGGCTGGTGCAGCTTGGTCGCGAGCAAGGGGGCGAGCGACTCACCGTGTGCATGAGCCGCTGTTGGCTCCGCCTGTACCAGGTGAGGTTCGGCCACCTGAGCCTCCATGGGCGTGGGGCGACGACCCGTCTCGCGTGGCGCCGGAGGAGGCCGGGGGACGGGCGAACGAGCAGTCGTAGCTCGCGGAGCCTGCAGGACACTGGCCGCACCCTCCAGGCGGGCAAAGGTCAGGTCGGTAGTCTTGCCCAGATACGTTTTCGCCAGGGTCCCCTCGCGTTTGCGATAGGCATACCAGTACCTGGCTCCGCGCTGTTTTGTTTCCTTGCGAGCGGTAAAGGACCCGTTGTGGCCGTAGAAGGCAAAGGAGGACACCGCCTCCAACCAGGCGAACCAGGCAGGATCGTCGCGCGTCAGACGACGCCCCACTTCGCGCTGCGGATCGGAGAGTTCGTAGCCCTGGTGCAGTGCGGACCAGGAGAGAGTCGAGGTGGTGCGATGTTCCATAGGTCTGCCCGGGTGCAAGGCGCTTGTCTAGCGTTACCCAACAGGGGTTCCCACCGGGTCTGTCCAGTGGCTCTAGTATATCCGTTGGGTAACCACCCTGGAAGGGGGAGCCGGCGCAGCGGCCAGCGTCTCACATTGCTCAGCCTGGGAGGATCTTGGGCTGGTCTTCCCAATACCGTCGACGACCCCTGGATGGAACCAATCTGCTCAGGTACTGGTATCGGCCGCTGCTCTAGCAGGCAGGATTGCCGCCTATCCGCTTCCACGACCTGCGCCATACGGCGGCGACCCTGCTGCTGAGTCGGGGGCTCAATCCTAAGATCGTCTCTGAGATGCTGGGTCATGCCTCGATCGCCATCACACTGGACATCTACAGCCATGTGGTGCCCCACATGCAGCAACAGGCGGCAGACGCGATGGATGACCTGCTCGGCGAATAAACCGCGTTGGGGTCAAATAAGGGGTCAACTCGCGTAACCAAGCCAAAGCGGCTTCAGCGCATATTCGCTCGAAGCCCCTTCATTTCAGGACTCGTGAGGGGCAGGTGGGACAGGAATCGAACCTGCAACCTGCGGTTTTGGAGCACTCGGCGCGCTGTCCAGCGTCGTCCAAGGTTGTCTAAATTGCCCTCGAATTCGCACTTTTTGGCGACACATTGTCCAGCGGCGTCCAGGCCCGTCCATCCAGTATGTAGTCAGTTTTGTAGTCAGGCGTGCGTGCGGCCGAGCGCACGGAGACGGCCGTCTCAGGAACTTGAATGCACAGATTTCGCCTGCACGCCTCAAAGCGATCTACCGCCCTTACTTCGTCTGGACACGTTCCAGGGAGCAGGTCACCTCGATCTACTCGTGCGCCCCTGCGCGAGTTGAAGATACCCAAGGCCGTCTATGACACACAGCTCCTCCCACCTTGTAATCAGCTTCTTGAGGAGGTGAACACATTGGCGCGTGTGGCATGTGGATGGGGTATGAAGGGCAAAGAGGAGGGACAGGCGCTCAACGCGGTGAGCGCCTCCTCAACTCCAGTCACCCAGTGATTGAGTCTTCGCCAGGTCTTGCGCTTGCTTACTACGACCGTAAGAACCAGCTACTTCTCGACCCATGTGGCTTCTCATGTCAGCGTCGGAACACCGCCTGATGTGGAGGGTAACTCAGGCGCCTCCATCTGCTCGCATCGAGAAGATCTTTCAAAGGCGGCTGTCTACCTGCGTGGCGCATTGCTGGAGCTGGCTCTGCGTGCCCAGGAAGCCAGCAGCAAGAAAGCCATAGGTGACGCAATCAAAGATGAATGGTCCTTCGAGAACGTAGAAGATGTGCACGCTTCCCCCGTCTCCCGTCGCTTCAACGTATTCTGCCTGGTGTCCGATGCCGGAGACAGGTGTCGCGAGAGTGATCGTGATCTCAGTGCCAAGGCCATTGGCTAGTTCGGCGTCAATATCACTCTGAGGGATCGGGTCAGGCCCCTTCCACTCCAGAAAGTAGATGATGAGCGGGATGTTGGCCTTTGCGACTTCATAGTTACATGCGCCGCCGGTGTCGCCGTTCGTCGGGACGATGGCGGCGGCTGGGGCTGGCGGCTTGAACATGTTGTTCATCTCGTCCAACGACATGAGTTGCTGGCAATACGCCAGGTCGAGGTGCGGGACACTCGTGGGCTTGGGTTTCGCCGTCGCCGTCGCGGCGCTCGTGGCCGCTGGTGTGCCGGTATTGCCCGACCCAGAGCTCGATCCGCCACACGCCGCCAGCAGCAGGGCGGCGCAGAGTCCCACCACCAGAACCGCGAGCTTGCGATACGATTTCATCCTGTGACCTCCTCTTACAAAGAACCAAAGAACTCAACTGCCTGCTGAATCGCGCCAAAGCTGCGCGATGACGAGAGCAGGCCCATCGCCTCGACCCTCCACCCAGATGGGCGCACTAGAAAAGCCGCCGTGTACGAGCCACTCATTTGTTGCAGGGCGCTGGGCGTCATCCACGGCGCAGATCAGGGCACCGCCCGGCCGCAGCTTCGATGGCGCCTGCACGAGATCGATCCGACCAGTTTGGGCGCAGACGATCAGATCGACCGGTTCAGGCACGGCGTCCAGCCGCTCCCCGTCGAGCCAACTGATGACGAGGTTCAGGAGGTAGCGCGCTCCATTGGCCCGCGCTGTGTCCAGCGCTGTCAGCGACGATTCCACTGCGTAGATGCGCATGAAGCATGGCTCCAGCGCCGCCAGCGCCAGAGAGATGGCTCCGCATCCCGTACTCATCTCCGCTGCCAACACCTCACCAGGCTGGCGTCGCCGCACCCACTGCAGCGCTGTCTCCACCAACCGTTGTGCGCCAGGAGGAGCCAAGGGACTATCGCGCCCAATAGCGATGTCCAGGCCCATGAACTCCAGGCGTCCCGTAATGCGCACCAACGCTTCACCCGCCGCCCGCCGCGCGACCCAGGCGGCATAGGTCACTGCACCAAGCGGTCGCATTGGCGACGAGGGCTTGGCCAGCAGCTCGGATCCCGGCACACTTAGTAGGTGGCTTAGCAACTCCACCGCTTCTTCTCGCGGCGCAGGCGACTCCGCCGCGGCCAGTGTCTCCTCGGCGAGGGCAAGCTGCGCGCCCCAGGTCGTTTGGATATCCGACTCGCTGGTCATGCGCTCGGCTCCCTGATGCCAACCTGGCATCACGTGTTCACCGCCATGCTTTCGTGAGAGCAAGTGTGCCCCGAACGATCCCCTAAGACCAGCGAAAATGCGTAAGACCGCACGTAAAAGTGCGCGCAAGATCACCGGCGATCGCTGACAGAGGATGCTAGAATGGGGTGGCAATCGGCCTGGGCGCGATTCCAGGAGCATCCCATGTCCGTGACAAATAGCTCCGATTTTGCCACACTGCTCCACCGTTATCGGCACCGTAGCGGGCTCACGCAGGAGGCGTTGGCTGAGCGAGCGGGTCTCAGTCGAGCGGCGGTCAGCCTGCTCGAGCGCGGCAACATCCGCGCCCCACAAAGAGCCACTGTGGACATGCTCAGCGCCGCGCTCGCGCTTGCCCCTGAGGAAGCGGCGGAATTCATGATGAAAGCGCGCAGGGCGCGCCGTCCCGAGCATGCAGAGTATGAGGATGCGCCAAGAGCCTTCGCCGACGCCGCCTACGACGACCGCTTACCCATGCCGCTCACACCATTGATCGGCCGCGAGCAAGAACAGGTCGCCTTGCTGAAGCTCCTAGGGCGCAAGACGACCAGGCTTTTTACCCTCACCGGCCCCGCCGGCGTGGGCAAGACCCGTCTGGCGCTTGAACTAGCCGCCACTGTGCAACGTGAATGGCACTGGAAGGTGGTTTTCGTCGAACTCATCCCCGTGAGAGAGCCAGAGCGCGTGCTGCCAGCCATCTCCCAGGCGCTGGGCATCCGGAAGAGGGACGACACACCGTTGTATGAGACGCTGGTCCGCGCGCTGTATGATCGGCCGATTGTGCTCGTATTGGACAACTTCGAGCAAGTGCTGCCTGCTGCCCGTCCCCTTCTGGAACTGTTGATCGCCTGCGGGCAAGTCAAGGCACTCGTGACGAGCCGGGCGCCCTTGAACGTCCGTGGCGAACAAATCTTCCCCGTGGCACCGCTTGCCCTGCCCGACCCAACAGAGTTGGAATCCCTGCAGGCAGTCAGTCATGTTCCGACAGTGGCGCTGTTTCTGGCGCGCGCCGCTGCTTCGCAACACTACTTTACTCTTGCGACGGTAGAGGAGGGGCGTCTGGTCGCTAGTATTTGCGCACGCCTAGATGGGCTGCCGCTCGCAATCGAGCTTGCGGCGGCGCGGATAAGACAATTTGGGCTGCAGCAACTCCACGAACGGCTAGCGCAGCCGGCGCTCCTCGGCATGCTCTCGGACGGTCCGCAGGATCTGGCAGACCACCAGCGCACGATGCGGTCGACTATCGCCTGGAGCTACGCGTTGTTGGGTGAGGAAGAAAGACGGCTATTTCGCTCACTGGGAGTTTTCATCAGCGGCGCGTCTGTCGAGGCAATAGCCTCTGTCACAGACATGGCGAATGACACGCTGGCCGCAGCCTTGGCCGCGACAGTGGACGCCAACCTGCTGCAATGCGCCGACGTGGCTGGCGAGCAACGGTATGCACAACTGGTAACGCTGCAGGCATATGCACGGGAGCGGCTAGGAATCGACGGTGAGTTGGAGGAGGCCAGGCGGCGTCATGCCGCCTACTACTTGTCGCTGGTAGAACTCTTGTTGGATGAGGAGGTAGGGCAGGTTGAGAACATCACTGCTCGTGTGGAGATAGAGTACGAAAATGTGCGCGCATCGCTCGGGTGGGCATGGGAAACTGGCGCCATTATGCGCGGGCTGCGCATGGCGGGCGCTCTGTGGCGCTTCTGGGATGCGCGCGCCCGCTTCCTGGAAGGGCTGGACTGGCTTGAACGCTTTATTGGGCGGGCCGGCTTACCTACGTCTCATGAGGAACTAAGCGTCCTGGCCCAGGCATGGACCGGAGTGCTCGTCATGGCTCACCGGCTCGATCGGTTCGATCGGGCGAGGGAAGCCGGTGAGACGGCACTGCGACTGCGGCAGGAAATTGGGAACAGGACAGAAATCGCCAGCGCCATGATGAATCTAGCCAATACGCTC
>Ga0207684_10000647_pt1 | contig 41281 bp, 57 predicted proteins | sample KBSK5501metaG_FD_184342 | JGI IMG/M metagenome (GOLD analysis project Ga0207684, IMG submission 184342) | Corn, switchgrass and miscanthus rhizosphere microbial communities from Kellogg Biological Station, Michigan, USA - KBS K5-50-1 metaG... | ecosystem: Host-associated > Plants > Roots >... | reverse complement strand
TTATGAAACGTGGTTTGCTTTTCTTCCTGGTTGCTTTGATGGCAGCAGTATTGCTTTCAGGTTGTGCAGCTGCACAAGGCTTTGTGCATCCGCTCGTTGGCTTGCCTAATGAAGGGCGATTGCTTGTATTGATCCTCGTAACTTCAGGTGCCACGTGGTTACTCTTGAAAGCCAGCGTTGTGTTCAAGGTGGACCTATCGGGATATGCCAATGCAGTTGCAGCTGCCCTTGCACCAATCATCATCACCCTGATCGAGGCTGGATTGAAACTCATTCCATCTATATTTGACAATGTCGTTCTGACCATCATCCACCTGCTTGTTCTTTTGGTGGGTTCGATCGGAACGTTCTTCTTATTCAAGCGCCAGGCTCCAAGTCTGCGGTGATGGAAGAGCTGCACGTCCTGCTGGTGGAGGACAATGTGAATGACGCAATGCTAATTCAAAGAGAATTAAGTCACGGTTGGGACGTGACAGCTGAACGCGTTGAAACAGAGAAGGAAGTCAGAAACGCGCTGCACACAAAACCCTGGGATGCGGTGCTGTGTGATTATGCTATGCCGAATTTGAATCCACAAAAGGTCATTGATATTCTGGATGAGTTCGGAATGGATGACACACCTTTTGTTTTGGTCACGGGCACGATTTCAGAAGTTCAAGCAGAAAAATTATTCTTTGAAGAGGGAGTTGATGGATTTGTAAATAAAGACCGACTCCCCAAATTGATCCTAACTATTCGCCGCATGTTGAAACCTGCGCTTGTCTATAACCAAACTTTGAAAGCCTGGGCGCGGGCATTGGAATTTAGAGATAAAGAAACTCAAGGACATTCTGAACGTGTGACGGAACTTACTGTAAATCTCGCCCGTGCAATGAAGGTTTCTGAAACTCAAATGATTCACATTCGCCGCGGCGCATATCTGCATGACATCGGCAAAATGGGAATATCAGACCAAGTGCTTTTGAAGCCTGGCAAATTATCGGAGTCTGAGATGCAGCGTATGCGGTTGCATCCGAAAATTGCGTTTGATTTACTTTCTCCGATTCTGTTTTTACAAAAGAGTTTGGATATTCCCTATTGTCATCATGAACGATGGGACGGTGCAGGGTATCCACGAGGACTGGAGGGCGAGGAAATACCTTTAGCTGCGCGCATCTTCTCTGTTGTGGATAACTTCGATGCAATGACTTCAGACCGTCCCTATCGGGCGGCGTTGTCCGTGTCATTTACCCTGAAATATATCTCAGAGCAAAGCGGAAGGATGTTCGATCCAACAGTTGTGGATGCATTTTTGAAAATGTTTAGAAAGTTGTCATGAATCCAACTTTGACTGAACTCATCAATCAATTTGGATTGCTAGCGGCCATCCTTATTTCCATCGGCAATTTCTTTTACACCAATGCCAACCTGAAAAAGAAGCAGGATTTAGATGTCACAGATACCACCGTGAAGAACACCAAGGAAATACAGGACATTTACGAAACATCTTTCAAGACTTTCGAGGCTCGTTATAAAGCCGAACTAGAGGAAAAAGAAAAAGAACATACCGAAGATTTAAACAAGATGCGGCGCTCGATTGAAGATCAAGAGCGACAAAAACAAGGTGAGTTATTGGTGCAAATCAAAGATTTAGAAGAACGCAACACTGACTTGAAAGTGCAGGTAGCGCAATTGGGTGGGATTGTGCAAGGCGTTACGGGAGTCAGAATATACGAATGGTCACCAAAAACAGAGGTTCCAAAATAATGAACGCTGGAAACTATCGATTCAAATTGACGTGGTCATCCCTGTGGCATTTGTTGTGGCTGGGTGCGACGCGTTTTATTTTTGTTCCTAGCATTACGATCCTGCGCCTGGTGTTGCTCCTGGATGTGAGCAAATGGCAAGGCGCTATTAATTTTGTAACGATGTTCGCGGCAGGTGGCAAGGGCGTTGTCATCAAGTGCGGGCAGGGATCAGCCAAGGATTTGAAGTTCGATGAGAACTGGCTGAAGGCAAAACAAGCAGGGATCCCGCGTGGAACATACTGGTTCTATGACAGTCGCGTGGACCCCAAGACCCAGGCCGCCAACTGGTGGAATTGGGTCAAGGCCGATAAAGGGGAGTTAATACACTTCCTTGATCTGGAAGAATCCTACGGGGGAACGTGGAAAGGCTGGCAGAACTGGAAGATCTGTCTGCAGGAGTTCATGAGGCTCTCAGGTCTGCCTGCATCGAAGATCGGGATTTACACAGGATATTACTACTGGATCGCAAACAGCCCCAATAGTCTCACGGATCTGAACTGGTTTGCGCAGTTCGCTTTATGGCTGGCCTGGTACACCACGAACCCTGCTAACGTGTCGATCCCCAAGCCGTGGACATCACTCTTGTTCTGGCAGTTTGGCACGCCTGTAGAGGGAGAGAAGTTTGGGACAGAGAGCCTTGAGATCGATCAGAGTTACTTCAATGGGGATGAGCAGCAATTCAATGAACGGTTTGGGCTTTCAGGCGATGTGATCCTTCCGCCCGTTGCGGTGGAGCCTCCAGCGCGACCCGTGATCATACCTGAACCGCGGCTGTGGAGTGCAGAAGTTCTTCCACTTCTAAAGATGATCGTGCGAACATATCCACTCAAGGCAGAGGATACCAGCACAAGCTATTACGTATATGGCGGAGAACTGTTCAATGGCAAGCTGTGGTCTGGTAATGATTACGTCTGGATGCGAATCGAAGCATCCAGCCGTGCTTACTTGATTGGCAAGTGGGTAGCAGTGCGAAGAACCGATGGCTTAGAGAAATTCATCAAGCTTGCGAGTACCGTGGATGTTCCTGCATCTCCACCAGTTTCTACACTGCCAGTTCCTGCGGATGTGTATCGTGTGAGGAAGTGGGGCGATCCGATCATGGTGAGTGAAGCTGGGTTGAGTGTGAGATTGATCGGTACATCGAACTTTCAGGCAGTGGGCTTATACAACACAGCGAATAATCAAATGGGTGGTGTGTCCAATTTTCTGCGCATTCCAATGGCTGATGTTGCCAGGTTACGAGCACTTCAGGTGGAGGACAACTTCAAAGACAAGAAGCCTGAGCCTGGTGCCTGGTTGCAGCAGAAGATGAACTGGCTGATCAAGAACAGGGGAACGATCTATTTTTATTACCATCACTCCAGCAGTGTTTTTCCATCCGATTATGTGGAATGGGGCACGATCGCACTTGGCAATAATTTGGTCACGGTGGAGGCTGTTGAGACGCTCACGGTTTCGACTCCAGACAATAAGAGGCGGACACGCAAGATGGCAAGGCTGGCAGGCTTCCGCAAAACGGACTGGGGAAGACCATTGAAGGAATTGTTGGCAGCTGGCCTGGTGCACCGTTGTTACTGCGCTTATCTCGATGATGATGCGATTGGCGATTCGCCAAAGGGAATTGTTTACAGCCCATTCTGGAGCCCAAAGGATTGGATGTTCATCGGTCCAGCACAGAAGCAGCCCAGTGCGTTCTACGTGCCAATGGACTGGGTCGTAAAGGAAGTTTAAATGCCGATCTTGCAACGTGATGTACCCGATCTAAATGATTCCTTCGAGACAGATGAGAAGCTGAAGCAAATGGTGCTTGAGCTGGATCTGCCTGAAGTTCAGAGTGAAGGGATCTCTCCTGAGCTGGCCCGTGAGCGAGCTGAGGCTGCACGCCAGGTGATCGAGCATGAGCAGGACACTGAGCCCACTTTCGCCTGGTTGAAAGATTATTTCATGTTGCGAGATAAGGGATGGCCATTTCGCCAGGCGGCATATATTGCGTGGGCATCCACGCCCTCAGATGCACGCATGCCAAGAACGCAACAGGAACTGGCCACGGTGCTTGGTTTGAAAAGCGATCGAGTGATCAGTACCTGGCGAAAAAGAAACCCAGCGATTCTGGAAACAATTGCGCTGATGCAATCTGCAGCTTTGTGGACACATCGTTCCGATGCATTCAAGAGTCTTATCGATGGGATGAAAAATGCAGGAGCTGATTACAAATTCTTCAATCACTTGAAACTCTATCTCGAAATGACAGGTGATTATGTGCCAACATCGAAGCTCGTTGCGAACCTGACCAAGAAGCTCAGCACGGATCCATCTGAATTGAGTGAAGCTGAGATCGAGATTCTGGCACGTGCTTATGAAGATTACCAGGCAAAGAATCCATCCAAGGAAGATGGAGAGATTGAATAATGCTGACTGCAACTTCCCCGCAGATCTCACCGCGTGAGGCAAAGAAGGAATCTGACCGCCGCAAACTGGCGAGGGCCAAGTTCTTGTATTTCTGCAAGTACACCGATGGCAGATTCGAAGATGCGCTGCACATGACTTTGATCGCCGATAAGCTCGAGCAGGTAGCACGCTTCCTGCAGACCAGTGGCAAAGAGGGAATCGGGCGATTGATGATCCTCATGCCTCCACGGCATGGTAAGAGTGAGATGGCCAGCCGCAAATTCCCTGCGTGGCTGCTGGGACGTTTACCCGATTCAAGGATCATCATGGCTTCGTATGGGGCAGATCTGGCCAGCAAAAACAGCCGTGCGGTCAGGGACCTGCTCGAGAGCACAAAATACCAGGCATTGTTCGGAGGACTCTCTTCGAAGAATGAGCCAGTGGAGCTTTCAAGCGATTCCAGATCTGTGGCTGCCTGGGACTTAGCTCAGCCTCATCGAGGCGGAGTGGTGGCTGCAGGTGTGGGCGGCGGTATCACAGGTTTGGGTGCAGATCTGTTGATCCTGGATGATCTGTTCAAGAACCGTGAAGAGGCGGAAAGTGAATCGAGACGGGACCTGGTGGACGATTGGTACAAGTCCAGTGCTTTGACCCGTTTGGAAAAAGAATATGCGGCAGTGATTCTCTTCTTCACACATTGGCATCCTGATGACCTGGTGGGGCGGTTGATGAAGCAGATGATCGAAAACGAGCAGGCTGATCAGTGGGACATCGTGATGATGCCTTCCCTCTCACGGGATGACTGTTATGCAAAAGACGCGGAGGATCAGCAGAAGAAGATGCGAGAGGGCGTTTATCTTCCGATCACTGATCCCATTGGAAGACCGCTGAATGAAAGCCCGTTGTGGCCAAACCGATTCGGGCGGGATTGGCTTTTATCCAAGGAAGCCAATATTGGTCTTTATGAATTTGCTGCACTTTATCAGCAGATGCCTTATCTGCGTGAAGGTGGATCTTTCAAGCGGGAGTATTTCACGATCGTGGATCGGGTCCCACAGGATGTGACGCTCAGCAAGTTCACCTGGTACTGGGACAAGGCTGCGAGTGTAGGCAGAGGCGATTACAGCGCAGGCGTGCTGATGGCCATGGGCTCAGATGGCATGATCTATGTGCTGCATGCCGTGCGTGGGAAGTTATCACCGCACGATCGGGATAATTTGATGATCTCGGAAGCCAGGGCAAGCATACGACAATGGCAGCCCACAGCGCTGAAGGTGTACCACCAGAAGGATCCAGCTGCAGCTGGGAAGGAGAGCGCACAATCCACGAATTTGAAGCTGGCACAGGCTGGGCTCTCAGGTGCGTTCGAGCCAGTCACAGGCGATAAGGAAGATCGGGCTGGTCCGTGGCAAAGCTCCCTGCAGGGCGGAGGGGTAAGACTGTTACGGGCAGCCTGGAATGAGCCATATATCGATGAGCATTTATCTTTCCCGAAAGGGAAGAATGATGACTGGGTTGATTGTTCTTCATCGTGCCACTTTAAAGTGCGAGTGGTGATGATGAAGGAAGCAAAAAGCTATCAAGGTTAATTATGTCAGACAAGGATCTGCAACTCGCATTCAAGGTATTGAGGGCAAAGCAGGAGCCCTATAACGACTTGTTCAAATACTACGACGGTGATCAGCCGTTGGTATATACCGCGCAGCGACTGAAGGAAATCTTCAAGGATCTGGATGCGTATTTCGCTGAGAACTGGTGCTCGGTAGTAGTGGATTCAACGAGGGACCGAATCAACCTGCGTGAGATCAATGTGGAAGGCAGCGCCCAAAAACGCTGGAAGGAAATCTGGGAAGCTTCGGAGATCTCGCTCGAGAGCGATGATGTGCACGAGGCAACATTGGTGGCAGGTGAAGGTTATTTCATTGCCTGGCCTGATGAAGATGATGTGATGCAGGGCTATCACAATGATCCTCGCCTGGTGCATCTGTTCTATTACAAGTCTGAGCCACGCAAGAAAAAATTTGCAGCGAAGTGGTGGGTGGATGAAGGGGAAAAATTATCCATGACCCTCTATTATGCAGATCATCTTGAATATTACCGTAGCCGAAACAAGGCAAAGAACGTTACGGAGTTCAGCTCGCTCGAGCCGCTTGCCAGGACCCCCACTGCAGAGAACCCTTATGGAGAAGTGCCTGTCTTCCATTTCCGATTGGGCCAGCGCAAGGTGAAGAGTGACCTGAAGAACGTGATCCCGATCCAAAACGGAATCAACAAGCTGTTGACTGACATGATGGTGGCTGCAGAATTCGGCGCGTTCAAGCAACGGTACGTGATCAGCAATGCCACGATCAATGGCAAGTTGAAGAACGCACCCAGCGAGATCTGGGATCTGCCGGCAGGTGATGGAGTTGGGCAGCAGACTCAAGCGGGCCAGTTCGATGCAACGCCATTGGAAAATTACCTGAAGGGAATCGATGATCTGGCCACGGCGATCAGCTCGATCACGCGAACACCCAAGCATTATTTCTTTTCCATTGGAAGCAATCTTTCAGGCGAGGCGCTGATCGCCATGGAATCGCCACTCAACAAGAAAGCTGGGGACCGCATCGATCGCTTTGCACCACCGTGGAAACAGGCGACTTTATTTATGCTCAAAGCTTCGGGTGAAACTGTAAAGCCTGAGCAGGTCACTCCGATGTTCGATAAGCCTGAAACGGTGCAGCCATACACACAAGCACAGACGCGGCAATTGAACGTGACGGCGGGCATGCCATTGGTCACCATTCTGCGGGAAGAAGGGAAGAGCCAGGCGTTCATCGATCAGATGGTGAAGGATAAGGCTGATGAAGATAGGCAGAAGCAAACGAATCTTGCAAACGCAATGCTGGAGGCTGAGAGAAGATTCAATGCTGGCGATCTGACAACTATCAGCAATCAACAATCGGGGTCAAATGGCAAAACACAAAAGGTAACCAATGCCTGATCCTGAAGTTGTTCGGTTCCTGCGTCAACAGAAGCAAGCTTTGCTCATGAAAGAGCAGAGTCAAATGCGTGCGATGGCAAAGCGCTGGCTACAGGTGGAGCAGGCTTTGCAATCCGAGATGGAAGCACTCGCGGCAGAGCTCTCCAAATCAAATATGGTCACCGAGGCGATGGTGCTGAAACACGATCGCTACGTCAAATTGCTTTACCAGGCTCGAGCAGAGACCGCGAAGTTCAATGATTTTGCAGAGACTTCGATCACCAAGGTCCAGGCTGAGTTATCGAAGCAGGGAATTCAGGATGCTGTGAAAGCCTTGAAGATCATCCACAACGAAGCAGGCGTGGTGATACCTGGCTTCGATGTATTGCCTGTGCGATCGCTAGAGATCATGTTTGGTTATGCAGCTAATGGCAGCCCATTGAGAAATTTACTTTCGAGAGCATATCCCGAGGCAGTCAGTGGTTTGACAGATGCACTGGTGAAGGGACTGGCTCTTGGAAAGCACCCAACGGATGTGGGTAGAAAGATGGCTGAGGAATTCGGCGTTGGGTTGGACAAGGCATTGACAGTGGCACGGACCGAGACATTGCGATCCTATCGCATGGGTAACTTCGAACAATACCGTGAGAGCGGCCTGGTGAGCGGCTACAAGCGCCTGGCAGCCCATGACAGCCGCGTTTGTCCGGGCTGTCTCTTCCGTGATGGTGAGCTGATCGATAGCCTGGATGGAGAGTTCGATGAGCACCCCAATGGCAGATGCACAGCGGTGCCTGTGGTGATCGGGATCCCTGCAGCGAAATGGGAGAGCGGCGTGAAATGGTTCGCAGGTCAACCTGAAGCCACACAGAGAGAGATCCTGGGTTCACAAAGATTCGATGCCTGGAAGAGTGGCGTGGACCTGAAGGACATGAGCAAATTTGTAAATGATCCGACGTGGGGAGGCAGTTACGTGCCCACTCCTGTTGGTGAATTAGCTAATGGCGAGTAGCTATTAGTCATTATTCTGGCGAGATGCCAAGGAGATTGCGATGAACGAGATGTTCAGAAATAGTTTATGGAAGGTGTTCTTCGATGATGGTGCAGCTGGTGGCGGCGCTGGAGGAGGACAAGGAAACAACGGTCAGCAATCAGCTGGCAGCAACCAGCAAAGCCAAGGCGATTTGACCTTCGAGTCCTGGTTTGAGAAGCAGGATGACAAGACAAAGGGTTTGCTGGATGGTCACACGAAGAGCCTGAAGAGCGCACTGGAATCTGAGCGAGCGAGTCGCAAGGATTTGGAGAAGCAAGTGCGTGACCTGGCTTTGAAGGCTGAGAAAGGCAGTACTGCTGAGACGCAGTTAACTGCACTCGCCGATAAGATCGCTGAAGGTGATCGGAAGGCTGAGTTTTTCGATGCAGCGCATAAGGCTGGCGTGACCAACCTGAAGCTGGCTTATACAGTGGCTGTGACCGATGATCTGTTCGATAAAAAGGGCATTGTGGACTTCGGAAAACTGAAGACTTCATACCCTGAATTGTTTGGAGCAAAGAAGACTCCCAATGGCAATGCGGGCGATGGCACAGAGCTCAACACCAATGCTGCCACTGATATGAATGCCAGGATCCGCAGAGCAGCTGGGAGAGTACCGCAATAGCTGGCAGCATGCCCTATTGGGCAGAGCTTTCAGCAATAAATAAAAACGTGATAAGGAGAAAATATCATGCCATACAATAGCCAAATTTCCCGCACTGATGCGGATGCCTTGATCCCGCAGGAAGTTTCCAACGAGATCATCAAGAATGTGGCGGACAAGAACCCGTTGATGCGCATGGCGCGCAAGCTGCCCAATATGAGCCGGGCACAACGCCGCATGCCTGTGATGTCTGCCCTGGCCACCGCGTATTTCGTGAGTGGGGATACTGGTACAAAGCAGAGCAGCGAAGTCAACTGGGCGAACAAGTACATCGATGCTGAAGAGCTGGCCGTGATCGTGCCAATTCCTGAAGCTGTGCTCGATGATGCTGACTACGATATCTGGGGTGAGGTGAAGGCTGATCTAGAGTCTGCGTTTGATTTTGCGATCTTCAGAGCCGTCACCTATGGGACGAATATCCCCGCGTCATGGACCACCAACCTGGGTGCTGCTGGGCTTGTGGCAGGTGCAACAGCAGCTAGTCAGGTGATCAGCCTGGCAGCGTATACAGATCTATACGAGGCCATCCTGGGCGAAACTCCCGCAGGCGTCAGCGGCTTGATTGGGACAATCGAAGAAGATGGCTACATGTCCACTGGACATATCGCACATCTTACGATGCGCCGCAAATTGCGCAACGTTCGTGATGCCGATGGTTTGCCCATCTTCCTGCCATCGATGCAAGTGCGCGGTCAATATGACCTGGATGGCCAGGCTTGTGAATTTCCGCTCGATGGATCTGTCGATCCGACATATCTATTGCAAACTGGTCAGTGGAACCAACTGGTGTATGCCATGCGCCAGGATATCAATTACAAGATCCTCACCGAGGCGGTGATCCAGGATGCCGCGGGAAACATTATTTATAACCTGGCCCAACAGGACATGGTGGCATTGCGGGCTGTGATGCGCCTGGGCTTTGCCCTGCCGAATCCGATCAATCGCGTGAATGCGAACAGCGTTACGCGGTTCCCGTTTTCGTTCCTGACTGCATAGATAGCTATTAGCTATCAGCAATTAGTTTTCAGCCATTAGTAAAGGAGAACCAATCATGAGTCTCTTTCCAAGAAATACAAATGTGGCTCGCCAGGCGCAAACGGATGTGGCAAGTATTAAGAACACGCTTCTTAATCCTGTACTGTATGCACCAGGCAGCCCAGCGGTTTCAGATGATGACCGCTTTGTCGTTAGTGCAAATATGAAGGTGGGTGCTTATACGCTCGCAGTCACCACCATGCCTGAAGCAGGGATCGCTCGCAAGCTCTTGATCACTGTCACGCAAGTGGGTGGTGTGAACGATACGATGGGCACTCTCGCAATTGTGGGGACAGATCTGGCTGGGAATGCGCTCAGCGAAACCATTGCCCCGACTGCCAATGGCACCAAGACCACGCTGAACGCGTTCAAGACCGTGACCAGTATCACTGGGGCAGGATGGGTGCGAGATGGCGCTGGAGGCACTGAAGACACAATCAAGATCGGTACCAGCGAGGCGATCGGTCTTCCAGATAAGTTGAGTGATTCAGGCCAGGTACTGTTTGCTTCGCTGGCTGGCGTCAAAGAAGCGACTGCACCAACCATCACAGTTGATTCAGCTGTGCTGGCGAAGAATACGGTGGATCTGAACAGCGCCCTGAACGGGACGGCTGTGAAGATCTACTATCTCAATTAACTGCCACTGGCAGCCATTAGAAATTGGTCTTTAGTTAAGGAGAACAAGACAATGACTATCTCAATTAACAAACAAGGCAAGGGTGCCCTGGCGATTGATATCACTGGCGTAGCCAGCACCGATAACGGCGGACAGGGCGCACTCGCAAACCCTGAAGGTGTGAGCATCATCATTTTGCGGTCCAGCCTCTACATTCGTGCGAAGAGCACGGGTGCAGCGAACCTTGGAATCGGGATCGCGGCAGATGCTATCACGAAGGCAACTGATATTTTGAATGACCTGGCAATGGGCGGTGTAGCAGCTGGTGAAGTCTATAACGGGCACGTGATGCAAAACGGTGCAAAGACCGCAATCACTGCTCCAGCAGTGTGGACCACAGATAAGTTTCTGACCCTCACTGGAAGTGCAACACTCGCTGGCCTGGATTGCACGTTGTACCTGGAATACATCCGGGCGTAGACCCCCATCCCCAACCCTTCCCCCAAATGGAAAAACACAATTTGGGGGAAGGAGAAATGAGATTCAATGACTGCGACCGCTGCACAAATTACCAAGCTGCGACGAATGGTGAATGAACCAACGGATGTGACCTACAGCAATGCAACGCTGCAGGAGACTATCGAGCTTTATCCAACCATGGATGAGAATGGCGAAGCTCCGCGGGTGCCTTCCACAACAACGCCAGGCGCAATGATGGCCAACCCTGATTGGACTGCCACCTATGACCTCCACGCAGCAGCTGCAGCGATCTGGGAAGAGAAGTCTGCAACCAATTCACCCAACACCGACTTCTCTGCAGATGGTGGCACCTATAGCGACTCGCAAACCTTTGAGCAGGCAATGAAGATGGTGAGATTCCATCTTTCACGGCGCAGCCCTGGCACGATCACTCTTGTGCCTGATAAAGCACGCGAGCGCACATTCGAGACGAATAGCAGTTAGCTTTCAGCGATCAGCAAATGTCACATATCTTTTCAGATTCAAGATTACGCAGGATGCGGCAAGTGCAGGAAGACCACATGATGGATGAAGTGGTACGCATGGTCTGGTCTTCCACAAAAGATGCATTGAACGCCGATGTGCCCACATGGACAGATGGCAAGGCCATCATCTGCGGGATCGATATGACAGGCGGATCTGAGCAGCGCGATAGTGCCAAGATCACGGTCACGTGGGATGTGAGACTTCGCCTTCCGTTGGGGACCGTATTCGATATGCGCGACCGCTTTCGAATCTTAAGAAGGTTTGGCCAGCCCACCAATACAAATACTGTTTATGAAATCGTTTCACCTGCAGAGGAAGGTCCGAGCGGCATTGTGTTAAGTCTGCGAAAGGTAGAGCCCAGTGAGTGACGTTGTTTCTGGCAATGATGAACTGATCAGTAAGCTGCACAAATTGCAGACACTCGTGCCAGGTGGCACTGGCAAGGCAATGCTGGCAGGCGCATTGGTGCTGGAGGGTTTCATAAAGCAATCCATGCAGGAAGGTCACCATGGACGGACCTATTCCAGAGGTGGACACGCACATCGAGCCTCTGCACCTGGTGAAACGCCTGCAATCGATTTCGGGCATTTGGTGAACAGTATTGAATCTTCGCTGATCGATGAGACCTCTTCACAAGTAGCGACCAATTCTGAAGCTGCACCGTCCCTGGAATTTGGCACTGCACATGTGGCCGCAAGACCATTCATGCGATCTGCAGCAGATGAGCATGAAGATGCTGTGGTGAAAGCGGTAAGTAAGACGATCGTGCGGCTGGTAGAGGAAGCCACAAAATGATCGAGCAAGGACTGGTGACTTATCTACTCGCCAACGCAGGGCTTTCGGCATTGATCGGAAATCGCCTGCATAACAAGACCCTACCGCAAAACCCAACTGTGCCTGCGGTGGTCTGGCAGTTGATCAGTGACCCGCACGAGCAGACTCATTCAGGCCCTTCTGAACTGGCACACCCGCGTTTTCAGTTTGCGTGCTGGTCAAAGACAACTTTAGAGGCGCTCCAGGTGGCGAGGGTTCTACGTTTGGCGCTGAACGGATATGCAGGAGCGATGGGAGCTGAGGAAACTTTCGGATCATTTTTGCTTGATCAGCGTGATTTCCCTGATCCCGAAACTGGACTGACACGCAGAATTGCCGATTATCGAATCTGGCACAAGGAGACATGATCATGATGGCGAAAAAGAAGAAAGCTGAGCAATCAGCGGACAGCGATCAGCCAACACCCGCAGAGAATGAGCATTACACCACAGGCACGTGGGCGGGCTTTGAGCAGTTCCGCTGCAAGCATTGCGAATTTGACACTTTGGAATTACCTGTGATGGTGGAGCATCTGTTTTGGGTGCACTCCATATTAATAGATTGATCTGAAGGAGGATCAATAACATGCCAAGAACAGATTTGACAAAAACAACCCCACTGGGAGGGTATCCCACTTTGCCCATTACTGCAGATACAGCTGATGTGGTTTTCACCGCGGCAGATGTGGGCAATAAAAATCAGTTCACCCTGGAATCGGGTGATATTGTGCTCGCCTGGAACAGTGGAGCTTCACCTTATACGGTGACACTCACCTCGATCGGAGATGCCCGCAAACGGACTGGCGATATCACAACCTATTCACTGGCTGCAGGTGATGTGGGTGTGTTTGGTCCATTCGAGTCTGAGGGCTGGAAGCAGACCGATGGAAAGTTCTACCTGGAAGCCAGCAACACGGCTGTAAAGTTTGCGATCATTCGCAAGGTGTAATGCCTCACCACTAAGGGCACAAAGAGCACGAAGGATTTAAAGAACAAGGAGAATATTCTATGACAACATCAGCAATCCCAGGCTATGGGACTCTATTGAAAATGGGTGATGGTGGCGGGCCCGAAACCTTCACCACGATCGTGGAAGTGACTGAGCTCAACCTGCCTGAACTCACACTCAAAACAGAAGATGCCACCAGCCATGATAGTGGTGGATGGGAAGAAGTGATCGGTACCTTACTTTCAGGTGGTGAGATCTCAGGGAAAGTCAACTGGCGCGCTACAAACGCCACTCACGATGAAACCACTGGTTTGCTTTCGGCGATCCTGAATCGCACGAAGAAGAACTGGAAGATGGTTCTCCCTGGCTCAATCAAAACGTTTGCGTTCGCTGGATTGTTGACGAAGTTCAAAGGGCTTGCGCCCGTGGATGGCAAGCTCGAGGCTGAGTTTACGATCAAGATCAGCGCCGCGGTAACCGTCTCGTAAGTGAGGATGTGATGGGTTTTCTAACGAAAGACCAAATCCTTGCGGCAGATGACATTCCTTTTCGTGATGTGTCTGTCCCAGAATGGCCAGACGCAAATGGTGAACCTGGCATGGTTCGCGTGGCTGGTTTAGACGCCAAGGAAGCCAGCTCGTTCAGCTCAAAGCTTGTGTCCGTTGATGGTAAAGGAAACTTCAAGGAATTGCATTTGGATTACTTTATGCCTGAGCTACTACAACGGACCCTGGTGGATGAAAATTTTAAGCCGCTATTCAGCAAGCAGGACATTGAAGCACTGGGCAAGAAGAGCGCAGCAGTGATGAAGCGGCTGAGTGACATCGCACAAGAGTTGAGTGGTCTCAGCGACACTGCCAAGAAAGAGGCCGAAAAAAAATCCGAGATCCCCAGCGACGCTTTGCCTACCGCTTAGCAAAGGAGCTGGGGATCCCGAACGTGGATACGATGCTCTCCTCCATTTCGGGCCAGCAGTTCATGGAGTGGATCTCGTATGCGGAGCTGGAACCTTTTGGCGAGGAGCGCGCAGATCTGCGTATGGCCATCGAGACTGCGTCATTAGGCAACATCCTTTTTCAGTTATGGACTGGCAAATCAGAAGCACCGTTCAAGGTTGAAGATTTCATGCCGCAATTCGAAAAGAAAGAGCCAATCAGCAAGGAAGATGCAATCGCTGCGATCGACGCGATGATGACCGCTTTGGTGCATGCAACGGGAGGTAATCATCAATGACCACCATTGCAACGCTGGCTATTAAGCTGATCGGTGATACCAAAGACTATACCAGTGCGATGACTGAGGCTGAAGGTAAGGCTAAAAAGACTGCAAGTGAAATTGGCAAAAACCTTCAGAACGTGGGCAAGAGCATCACGAGCGTTGGACAGAAAGCCACGGCAGGATTGACGCTGCCTATCGTGGCATTGGGCGCTCTAGCAGTCAATGCGGCAAGCGATCTGAGTGAGACACAGAATAAGGTGCAGGTGGTGTTTGGGAATATGTCGGACTCGGTGCTGGACTGGAGCAAGACCTCTGCCACTGCACTTGGCCAGAGCCAGCAACAGGCGCTCGAAGCGGCTGGCACGTATGGCAATCTGTTCACTGCTCTGGGGTTGGGTCAAAAGCCTGCAGCGGATATGAGCATGAGCCTGGTGCAACTGGCGAGCGATCTGGCCAGCTTCAACAATGCGGATCCAAGCGAAGTATTGAATGCTCTGAGATCGGGGATGTCTGGTGAAGTGGAGCCATTGAAGAAGTTCGGCATTGCCATGAACGAGGTAATCCTCAAACAAAAGGCAATGGAACTTGGCTTTGGCGATAACATTCAGTCGCTCACTGAAGCGCAGAAACTGCAGGTACGTTACGCAATTATTATGGGGCAGACTGCAACAGCCCAGGGAGATTTTGCACGGACGTCAGATGGGCTGGCAAACTCCACGCGTATTATGAAGGCGGAAATGACCGATGCTGCCGCGGCATTGGGTCAGCAGTTGTTGCCTTATGCACTCCAAGCTGTGCACTTCATCAGCGGGCTCATCACGAAGTTTTCACAGTTGTCGCCAGGGATGCAAAAAACTATTGTGATCGTGCTTGCCCTGGTGGCAGCCGTGGGACCTTTGCTGATCATCGTTGGTTCAGTGACAAGTGCGATCGGATCGATCATTACTGTGGCAGGGACCCTTGGACCCCTACTGGGAACGATTGGGACGGTGATCACTGGAACTGTGTTACCCGCGCTGGGTGCGATGCTGGCTGCCATAGCTCCAATTATTTTGCCGATCCTGGCGATCATCGCTGTTGTGGCATTGTTGTACCTGGCGTGGAAGAATAATTGGGGAGGCATCCAAGAAAAGACCGCGGCTGTTTGGGCATGGTTGAAAAGCGCCTTTTCCGCTGGAGTTGCCTCCATCAAAAGTACATGGCAAAGCTTGCAACCAGCGATCCAATTTGTTTTGACCTTAATCAAGACGATCATGGCGGCGTGGCAGGCGGCCTTCAACGGTGACTGGCGTCGCTTTGGTGAGCTGATGCGCCAGGCGTGGGATATGGCCTGGGCAGCGATCGTGGGCATCATCAAGCTGGCTTGGACGAACATCAAAGCTGCACTCGTGAACCTGGTGACCAATGCCCTGAATTATTTCAAGACTATTAATTGGGGCGATGTGGGGAAAAATATCGTAAAAGGTATTGCAGCGGGTATCACAGCAAGCCTCAAATTCATCGTTGACGCAGCCAAGAAAGCTGCACAGGCCGCTCTCGATGCGGTGCAGGGATTCCTGGGAATACATAGTGAATCCAAGGTCTTCAAATATAAGGTGGGCTGGGAGATGGGTGCAGGGACTGCATCAGGCTTTGGAGAGAGCATTGACAAATTGTTGAAACCAAGCTTTGGGCAGTTAGTGCCAGACGCAGCAACGGTGCCAGGCTTGAGCGCAGCGGGCGTGGGCGGCGGTGGACTCAATAGTGACCAAGCACTTACTTTGCTGAAGCAGATTGCGAACAAGCCCACTTTAGACGAAAACAAGTTAGGTAGAGTGATTCGAGATATGGTCGTACAGGTGATGAAATGACCGATGTGTACCCTGATAGCCATCATATTTATGCTTATGTGCCTGATCAGTTTGATCTGACCTCGTATGTGTTGGGAGAGATTAATGGCAGATTGGGCATGAATAGCAATAAGCCTTTAGACCTGGTGGCTCAGACTGGAACATTGACGATCATCCTTGACAATACCACCAACAAGTTCACGCCTGGGCACTCACAAGCGCTCTCCGGATGGGGCAAGGGGGTTCGGATCGTGCTGGAGATCGTTTTCGAGAAGGTGCGTTACTATATCGAGGGGAAGTTGGGTGACCTCAATATTCCGACCTTTGCGCAAAGCGCCAACTTCATCACGATCACGGTGGTGGACTGGATGGAACACGCAGCTACACACCCAATTGTGAACCCTGGTGTGGTGACCAACTATAAGGGGAAACAGATTTTGGAATATGTGGTTTCCAGGATGTCCAATTACATCAACACTCAGTTCGACGAAGGGGTTAGTCTTTTTCCCACTGCGCTCGATACCGTCACCAGCAAAACAAAAGCCATGTCTGAGTTTACGAAGGTTGCATTCTCGGATGCTGGGTACATTTATCTTAAGCAAGGCGGGGATGGTGGTGTGAAGCTGGTCTTCGAAGATCGGCATCATCGGCATGGCTGGAAACCACTGGATACGATACCCAAAAGCCCAGGCAACTCAGGAAAACTGCTCAAGGAAGATGGTGCGTATCTGTTGAAAGAAGATGGGGGAAAAATCCTTCTCAATGAGGTACAAAGCTATGAAGCTGATGAAACGATGGTGGGAACGGATGTCGAGTATGGCCATGATGTGATCAACTATTTGACTGTTCAGGCAAACCCCAGACGCGTCGATACATCTCCTCAGATTCTGTTTCAGTTAGATACACCGATCTTTATCGGAAGCGGGATCACGTATGAATTGAAAGGTAATTATGCAAACCCCGTGGGCGGAGAGGCATGCAGGGGACAGAACATGATCACCCCTGTTGCGACCACCGACTATCTTGCAAACACGGCCAGCGATGGAAGCGGCACAAATAAAACGAGCGCTGTGCAACTCGTCTCTATTTCCTACGGAACAGAAGGATTCACTCACCAGGTCAAGAACACTGATACGGGCGGGATCTGGATCACCAAGTACAACACGCGAGGCTATGGCATTTATACACCCAACCCGATCACGCACGTTGAGAAGGATGATATATCTATTGAGGTTAATGAAGAAGTTACTGAAATGCTCAACCAGGAATACCAGAGCACACTCGGAGATGGAACAGCACTTGCCAAAAAAGTCATTGAGCTAGAAAGCAACCCGCGCCTGGTGGTGAAAAAAATCCACATGGTTGCTAATCGCTCCTACAACCACATGCAAGCCTTTTTGAACCTAGGCAGTGGTTCTTATTTTCATCTGGTGGATGATGTGGTTGAAAAAGATTTCAATGCTTACATTCAGGGCATTGAGTTCAGTATCAATCCCGCAGGATTTATCCGATATGCGTGGATCGTGAAGGAGCACAAGACACTTATGAAAGGTCTTACGGCAATTGGATTGGAATACAGTGGCATTGCCAGTAACGGTCATGATGCAGTTGACTTCGGTGCACTTTCTGACATTTCCGATCTGAGTAAACGAAGCATCTCGGTATGGTTGACTGCTCTCCCACAAACCTTCAACAACACATCCATTGTAGCGTTCGGGAATGTATTCAGGTTCTTCATCGATAGTGTCACTTTCAATATCTCGCTATCGATTGTGCAGACGGGCGCTGGTACCACAACTGCGTTCTACTCGACGGCCAGTAATGTGATGCCCAACGATGGCAGCCTGGTGCACCTTGTTTTGACGCAGAATGTTTCGGTGTGGTCACCTTCACCAGCTCAACCTATTCTGTACAAGAATGCAGTCTCGCAGACATTCAATGCGGTTGGCTCGAATACTCCAGGCGGCACGAGAACGCCCGAAACGGGACAGCACTTTGTGATGGGCAACCTTTATGAGGCTGGGGCAGAGCTGACTGCCACATGGCTGGGACTGATCAAGGACCTGCGTGTTTACAACAAGATTCTCAGCTCATCTGAAGTTACTCAGCTCTATAACAGCGGGACGCCAGATGCCACGATCCTCACGAGTCCTGAAAGTGGGTTGGTGTTCCAGGCTCCAGTGGTGTCAACGGACCGCCTTTCATCCTACATCAATCAGCCATTAAATATCAACCTGAAGGTGAGAGACAATGTATTTGGTTTCATTGGAACTCCCAACGATAGCCCCATTGGAAGGGCGTTTTAGATAAGGAGGCACCATGCCAACTGATGAGAAGATTTCGCAGCTAATAAATAATACTTCGCCAGTTGGAAGCGATTTCCTGGCGTTGGTTGACAGCGGCACGTTGCAGACGCAGGAAATACAGCTCGGGGATTTGAATCTTTTGCCCGAAGGATGGATGTACAATGGCAAGCTCAGCCCGACGATTGGCAGCAACAATTTGACTCTGGCCATCAAGACCAAGGCGGGCGGAGATCCCTCTGCTTCAGATCCTGTTTCGGTGTGGATTGGTGGTTCCTTTAGAAGGATTACGTCGGCGTTATCTGTGACGATCAACGCAGGAACAAATACATTCAATGCTGGAGGCGCAGAACTAGCGGCGAAAGACATTGATTTTTTTCCATACCTATCTTTTAAGACTTCAGCAGGGGCACTCGTTCTCCTCGTCTCGCGCATTCCATATGCAAGGCTTTATTCAGAGTTTTCCACCACTGCGACCGATGACCATTATGCAGCGTATTCTTCACAACCTGCATCTACCGATGACTGCGTGGTGATTGGTCGTTTTCGAGCCCAACTCTCAGCAGCTGCGGCTTATAACTGGTCCATTCCAACAAGCGCCGTGATCAATCGACCCATTTATGAAACAGATGAATGCACTTACACTCCGGTCTTTTCGGCGATCACCGTTGGGAATGGCACTCTGACCGGGAAATATAAGATTGTTGGTCGACATATGTTTTTCCGCGTGGCGTTGGTGTTTGGCTCAACCAGCGCAATGGCGGATTCGTTTTGCTCCGTCCCCATTACCCCTGCATCGCACGCAGGCTTGGCAGACCTGAGTCAACTTGGTGGTGCCACGTTTTACGATCAATCAGCCCCAGCAATTTATCACGGCGCATTGGTTTACGACGCAGGGCGAAATGTGTACGTCAAAGCCTTGAATGCATCTGGAACATACCTTGCACACAACTCGCTTTCCACCACCATTCCAATGACATGGGCCACCAATGACCAATATGTTTTGAATGGAAATATAGCATTATGAGCGGAGTTAAAACAGATCCCACTCACACAGAGTGGGATTTTTTTGTTGCGATCGTAAATTCGAATTCAATACTGCGTCTATAGAGATGTGCCCCCACAGGGGCACGAGATATAGATACAGTATACCATTGCCCTCCAGGCTCTTCAGGGGCCTGGGTTTCGCGTGGGCGGTGCTTCAGGTCAATGTGGCAGTAACCGTAGCTGCCAGTGCGGTCCACGGTGACGGCGTGAATGGTGGCCAGCAGGACTCTTCGTTGGGTGGCTGGGTCCTTGGTGTTGAGCTCCGTGACCAGGCGTTTTGACAGGAACAGGATCTGTTCTTCAGTGAGTGGGGGAGGAACAACTGGAGTTTGGGTCTTGACCTTTTCCAGGCGGGTTTCGAGATCGGTCTCTTCCGATTCGAGGGATTCCAGCTTGGCCAGGAGGGCTTTGCTCTTTTTGTTCTTCAGCTGAGAGATTGCATCTGTGACGTTGACAATAGACCTGCGAACAGCGCCCAGGTCTTTTTGGATCTCTTTGGCAGCTGCCTTTTGCCTGGTGGCAAATTGTGCGTCAAATTGTTGACTGGCTTCGAGCAGGTCTCGAAGGTTATCGGGATGTTCAAACCAGTGAGTGAGCTCACTGATCACTAGAGCCTCGAGGGCGCGGGCTGGGATGGGCTGAAGATCACAATCACGCTGGCGCTTGGCTTTGGTGCAGGCATAGCGATAGTAGTAGGAGCCTGAGCGTTGTTTGGAGGACATGCCCCAGAGTGGGGAGCCGCACCTGGCGCAATATCCGATGCCTGAGAGCAGGTAAGTGGCAGCTTCAGATTTGCGGCGAGGGTGAAGGCTGTTTTTGGCGGTCACATGCTGACGGTTCGCATGGAGTGATTGAATCTTCTGGATCGCGTCCCAGGTGGGGAGATCCACGATCGGATCGCAGTAATGTTGGACCACGTGGCCACCAAAGTGCAGGATACCAATATACAGTTCGTTGGAAAAAAACGTGCGATAGGAATTGAGTGCGTTGTAGATGTGGGTTTCTTTGTGGATCTGCAGGAGCGTTGCGCCTTCCGCTTTCATCTGGAAGGCGCGTTTGATTCGGGGAGTCCATTCGGGATCCGGAACCCAGCGATGGGCAATGTGTTCGGTCTTATCGCGGCGGGGACCGAGATTCACAGGTTCTCGTTTGAAGCCACGTGGGGGGATGCCTGGCACGCAGCCATATTTTTGAACAAGATCCCAAAGACCGCGCTTGGCATCGATGGAGGTCTGTTTGCGTTTTTCTTCGTTGGAAACATCGATGAGGAATTCTATGACGCGGCCATAATCACCTTCAGGGATCTGATCATTGAGGGAATGAACGGTGATGCCCCATTGGCGCAAGCGGATCTTGTTGAACTGGGCATCGTCGATGTCACGGGCAAAGCGGGCATAATTCCAGAGGAGAAGACCAACTGGGCGGTTCGACGGGATTTCATACGTTTCGATCATGCGGTTGAAGTCATCACGGCCTGCAGTCGATTTGCCTGATTTGGCTTCATCTACAAAGCAGTGACGGTGCACCAGGTTATGCTCTTTGCAGTAGGCTTCGAGCTCAGTGAGTTGTTGATCAGTGGATTTGTCCTGGCGCATGCCACCGCTATCGCGGCGATATGAATCTACGATCGAGCCAGGAGGAAGAGTGGATGGGGGAGGGAGATAGCTCAATATTAAATCCATCCTAATTGAGTAACAATGAACAAAACAAAAACAATTGCAAATAGAACGATGAGCAATGGCACAGCTCGACGGGGCGGCAATGCCTGAGCAATCAATGGAAGCCGCAATATTTTGTTATTTTCATCTGGTATTCCATCTCCTGAAGAAAACCTACTTCCCTCCCGTGCTAAGTTAATATTAAGATTTGACTCAATGCGCCTAAGTTGTGCCCAACGCAGTTCATAAAATCCAGAGTTATGGCGGAAGGTTGAATACCACAAAAGTGAAATGATCAAACCGATAACGGAACCGCTAATAATTATTAGATTGCCATTTTGAGATACTTTTTTGTCGATAATGGCTGCCCCCAAAAAACCAATTAAGACAGTTTCAGTTAATAGAAAAGAACCAAATGTTTGCCAGAGAAGCGCTGTATGGTGAATCATGAGACTGAGGGCACGCTCATACGCGTAGCGGTCATCGTCCAAATCGTCTGCAGTATTTATTGTCTGGTTTGATGTTGTTTTTGCCATAGCTAGATAGAGTGTGTTTACTCTTTATCCTGAGCGTCCAATTGAAATCCAAGTCTCCTGGGTTTCTCTTCCAGTTTTGGCAATGTGATGAGCAAGACACTCAGCTGAGAGATGTTTTGTACAAGTTGAACTTTCTGCCCGCTAGTAGTAATTCCCGAAAAAGAAATGATGTCGGGGTCATAATATCCAATGTCGAGAACATGAAATTGAATATCACTGCCAAAGGAGACCAGGCGTGCACCGATCTCGTGTTCGTCATCGAGTTCGCTCTCAAAATCTTTGATGTATTCAACCAGGCGGGCGTAGGTCCAGCCTGCCAGGTAATTCGTGTTCCTTTGTTTGAGCATGTTCTGAGCTGATTGTCGAGCAATGATCTCTTCATAAAGCTTTGTCGAGTTGTGCATGCCCTTTGATAGGCTAGAAAGATCATCATTCATTTTGAACTCCTATGGTAAAGATTCGCAGGCAACGCCATTGGCATCACCATCGAGATTATGTATATCACCTGCACCTTGTGCTATGCAATAATCCATGCAGGATTGAGCGCCAGCCTGCAAGGTGAAGTCAGTGCAATTAAGGGTATCGCCTGTGCAGGGACAGGCTGCCGCGGCTGGAAGTTGTTGAAGTGTGGGAAGAACGACAACAGTGAACGTTGGGATTGGGGTATCGGTTGGAACGGGTGTGTCGGTGGGGAGTGGAGTTGGTGTTACTGTGCTCGTTGGCGTGATGGTATTCGTTGGAACTAAAGTGAATGTTGGAGTTAGTGTGGGTGTGGAAGTGGAAATGATGCCACCTGGATTAATCACTGCAATGGCAATGATGAAAAGACAACAAAGGGCGAGCACAGCAGCAACGATTCCGATGATGAGTTTCCAGCGAGATCGAGATGCTTTGGGTTTCATAACCAATGCGCTCTATAAAGACGATAGGTAATCCAAACGAGCCAACGTTGCTTGATACGATTTAGAATTTCAATGAATGATGAGCACGACCACCACCAGGCGCGAATGAAGAGGGAGGCCCGATGCCAAAGATGAATATGTCTCCAGGCTTGATTAATTTGATGCAGGCTTTCGTTGCTTAGAAATGTTCTTAGATCCATTCTTCCGTGCTTCGGCTTCGTAGCGTTCAGCATCCTTTGCAAGTTTTTGTTGTTTATCGGATGGGATGCGATCCCAGCGAGAATTGATGGATTGAAGGAATGGATCGGGGGGCTTCACATTTAGAACTTCATAAATCTCTTGACCCAGCTTTTCTTCCAGAACTAATAAATATTTGTCGCCACTGGGTTTGTACTTTCCCCTGATCCAATCATTAACTAATTGCTGCTTGAGCTCAATTCCAAGCGAGTTGTCTGAAAGCCATAAAGCGAATGCAGTATAGGTGGACCTTCTACCAGGCTGTTGTTTTTCCCATTCCTGGAATTTCTCGAAAAAGTAGTCTTTGAAGGTTAGCGTGGGCATTAACAGTATTGTAAGACAAAAGTTCCCGTTTGTTACATGCGCTTGACAAACTAATAATACCTTGTATAATACGTGTAACGTTTTTGCGGTATAGCGTCAAGTAAAGGAACCCAAGAATGACAAAAATTTACGAAGTCACCAAGGCACACAGAGCAGCGCAGAAATTATCCCTGCGAAAATTCACGGACGAAATAAACAAGGACTTAATCAACACAAGTGTCACCTATGGAACGGTCAACCGTTGGGAAGATGAAATTAACCCATATGAGCCTGATATGCGCCTGCTTTTTGAGTGCATTTCAACCTATAAGGACTGGCGCGCAAAATGGGCCGCGGATTGTTTGCAATCCATGTGGCCTGATTTGTTTAATAGCGGGATTGTTTGCATCAATCTCCCCAACGGCAAGTAGCGATCTAGCCAAACAGTTAGGTCACCCAGGTGGCACTGGGTGACCCAGCAAAGTAAGGTGACCGTGGTAATGGTCAGTGAGAGTCTGCAAATCTATTTGCGTCTCACATTTCTATCATAACAAAAACATTGCAGAGTATCAAGCGAAAGAATTGAACAATGGCTAAGAAACCGAACAAAAAACAACTTGAAGAATTGGTGAACCAACTGCAAGAGCAGCTTCATGAGAAGGAAGCCCAGCTTGAAGCCATGTCGTGGAATGACGCTTATGGATGCCATACGAGGGAAGGCTTTCAGAAACAGGTCTGGCCGAAGATCGCTTCGAAAGCCAAGTGGATCATTTACCTGGATATCGACAATATGAACAAGTTGAATGAGCGCTATGGCCATTCGGGCGTGGATGCCAGGATCAAAGAGAGTCTGATGAATCTTCGTGAGAGTGACGTTGCGGCAGGTCAGCGCTATTCGGGCGATGAGATCTTTGTGTGCATCACTGAAGATGGCAGCCGCGAGCCCGTCGATCAGAATGCGTTTTGTGAGCGGTTGAAAGAGACATTTATCAAGAACGGTGTCCCTGCAACGTTTGCGGTTGTGCCAGTGACTTCGCTGAATTTGATGGAGAACCTTGAGCCTGCTGTGCAGATCGTCGAAGAGGCGAAGAAGGCAAACGGACGCGGCAGGATTTATTTCGAGTGAGCAATTTTTTGATTGAGCCTGGGTGGTTCGGAAGCCACTCAGGCTAGTCATTATTAGCTTTTTATAGAAAGGATGCAATCATGTTGAAGATAGGACAAAAAGTAACTGTTTATGAAGACCCGATCACGAAGCAAAAGCCTGAAGGCCAAGCGGAGATCATCGAGCATGTGGAATCGGTCGATCCTGGTCTTGACCGCTATGTCGTCCATTTCGTGGGTGATCCGCCTGGCTTCCATGTAATGCGGCTCATCCTGGATGGAGATGAACGAGAAGTGCATTGGGTGGGAGGTGAGTGATGTTGACCAGGTTCAAAAGATTGATCGATCTCAATAAGACTCTGCGCCATGTTTCTTATGGCGAGATGAAGCGCAGTTATGAACGCCAGCAACATCAGACGGTGAGATTATTCCGCTTCCTCGTGATCAGCGCATTGATCACCATTGCTGTTGTATCGCTCTGGCAGTTGTTCCAGTAAAGGTGCAGTGATGAAACCACAATTCAATCAGACCATTCAGACTCCAATCGGAAAAGGCGTTGTGCAATCGCCTGTCATCCAATTTGGTGGAACATCCAAGTACCTGGTGCGGCTGCCGATCAACGAGCAGACCACTCTGCACTTGAAGGATGTCAATTGCATCACACCCAGGGCATCACAGAGCGGTCTATGGGTTTTCACGGAAGCGGAATTATCTGGGAAGCCAGCAAGCGAGGAGATGAGTAATGCTCCAACAAATTGATCTTACGCAATTGCCCGTTGCTCCCTCCATGCATTGGCTGGAGGCGTTTGGGTCATGGCTGCACAGCACACCTTCGCAGAAGCGACGTGCACGCAGTCATTTGACCATGGATGCATATTTGAGTGACGTGCGTTTGATCGCTGAGAGTCTCACACCTGCACGGTCCCTGGATTTCCTGAATGACGCAGATCTGCGAGCATATTTTCAAACGCTCGAGCGAGAGAGCAAGCCAGCGACCTACAACCGCAAACTGGCATCCCTGCGAATGCTGATCAGCTGGGCACGCAGTATTGGATTGATCGATCATGACCCTGCGGAGTGGATCCCTTTTATGGATGCTACTCGCAAGAGTCCGCGTGATTTGGCTGAAGATGATCGGTTGAAGCTTGAAGCTGCAGCTGAGGCTGGTGAAGATACGTTGATTGGGCTGCGTGACAGCATTCTTTTCTTTTTGATGGATGATGCTGGGCTGCGGATCAGCGAATCTGTGACTTTGAAATTGAGCGATCTGCACCTGGAAAATGGAGAGATCCACTTGTGGGGGAAGGGCAAAAAATATCGAACGATCAAGATCGGATCCAGATTAATCAACAAGGTCCGCACTTGGCTGGACCGCAAGCCCAATTCCCTCGAGGGAACATTGATCACCGATGAGAAGGGATTTGCGATCGATCGCGGCCAGGCCTGGAGGCGCTTTGTTCTGATCGCTGCAAAGGCGGGTGTGAGAGCCACTCCGCATGCCATGAGACACACGTATGTTCTGCGCTACATGGATGCCTACATGAAGGGCGATCCCTGGAAGTTGCCGGCAGCGATCGATGCTGTGTGCCAGCAAACTGGGGACCGGCCAGAAGTGATCCTTGCTTATTACACACGTGCACGTGAGAGCGATATGCGTGCAGCTGCGGAGGCGATGTGAGATGAGATCTATGGTGACCTGCGTGGTCTGGAAGCCAGTTCCTTTGGTTTTAGGAGGCATTAAGAAGCCCTGGCATGCTGCTGTTCTGGAAATGCATTTGATGGGCATTGAAAGAAGCATGTTTCATGGTGATCGTTTTTCTGATCGTTACAACCAGGCTGTAGGGATTGAGTACATGTATAAGCGCATGGGCTTGATTCTCTGCTTCAGCATGAATTGAGGGTGAAGAAATGAAAGAGAAGTTTATTGACCACAAATTTAATACAGCAAGCCTGGCTCTGATCCAAACTGCCAATGGCATTTTGAACGAATATCGCAACATGGGATATCGCCTGAGCTTGCGCCAGTTGTATTACCAGCTGGTGGCTCGTGACTATATCGAAAATTCGGTCAAGTCCTATAAACGAATTGGCAACCTGATCAGTGATGCTCGCCTGGCAGGGATGCTCGATTGGGGCATGATCGAAGATCGCAATCGAGAAACTGTAATTCCCAATGCGTGGGAATCCCCCGCACAGATCGTTCGTGCAGCTGCAGAGCAGTTCAGAATTGATCGCTGGGAAGGTCAACCGTGCTATGTGGAAGTGATGGTTGAGAAGGATGCACTGAGTGGCATCCTGGAGCCAGTGTGCAGAGATCTGCACGTTCGCTTTACAGCCAATAAAGGCTACAGCTCTTCATCAGCGATGTATGAAGCGGGTAAGAGAATTGCCAAGATGGAAGATTGCGTGAATGAAGTCCACCTTTTCTACCTGGGGGATCACGATCCAAGTGGGATCGATATGACACGCGATATTTCAGAACACTTGGAAATGTTCACGTATGGATTGATCGATTCAACAAAGGTCCATCGCCTGGCACTGAATTGGAACCAGGTGGAAGAGTGGCAGCCACCAGAGAACCCTGCAAAGGAAACTGATAGCCGCTATGAAACATACGTTCATGAGTTCGGCGAGTCTTCCTGGGAACTGGATGCTGTGGAGCCACGCACGCTGGCAGATCTAGTGCGGAATGGTATTGAAGAATTGATTGACAGAGAGAAGTGGGATGAAGTTGCAGGGCGTGAAAATAAGATGCGCTCTGAACTGATGCGCTTCGCTTCGGAATACGAGGATAGGGAGGATCCTGAAGAATGAACATCAAAGATCGCATTATGGAATGGTTGTTAGCGGCATTTGACCGCTTTATGGATTGGATCACATCCGGTGCATGGACGCGGGTCCGTGGCCAGGTGATTCCTAATATCAAAGCAAAGGAGCAATAAGATGCAGGAGTTAGCCATTATCACGAGCCTGATTGATCAGGCAAAGACCGCTGAAGAAGCTGAGCAGAAGAGGGCTGAAGAGCGGACCCAGGAACTCATTAAGAGTTTCCGGGCGAAGACCATTGAGCAGCTGGGGGATGCATGGGCCGTGCTTGGTGAATACATGCAAGAACATGTAAGTCTCATGGACGGTGGCAGGCGAGTGGATATCGACTGGAAGTTAATGCCAGGCAAAACCTTCGAGTTAGAGCTAGCCCCAATCTATGTCTCTGCAAGTAATCATGTTTATGGTGAAAGTAAGATCAGTGTCTGGAATGAGAAGGGTTACAGCTGGTTCAAGTTTAACTATAACCAAATGGCACAAGCTTTATATAAGGCGCGTTTGATGTTTGCTGATTATCGCAGAGAGTGTGAAGAGGAATTCATAAAAGCTCGCACTCCGCTTTTGAAATTTTGGGACAACAAGGATGAAGCGAAGGCACGCCAGGCCCACTTAGAGTTGCTGCAGGAATTACCAGATCGCAAAACGCAATGGGATGAGATGGTGACCTTATGGATCAAAAGCGAAGAACTCGCCCGAAAAGAGGAAGAGCAAAGGGCAAACAAAGAGCGTGAGTTTGAAGTGCAGAAGGAATTATTCAGGGCTGAATATCAACTTTACCTTGAAGGTCGTGAAGCTGCATATGAGCACAATGCAAAAGCGATCGCTCCGCTCCAGGCATTGCTGGATGTCTCTTTCGATGTGTGGCAACTGACCTATGCCATCCATGCCCGTGATGAAGAGGGTTACTCGGAAGTTGATCAGCGCACTGTCTGGTTGGCTCAGCCTGAGCCAGATCCTGTCACTGGGGAATATCTCTGCCTGGATGGCCGCAAGGTGAAGTTTTACAACCCAGTTAGCCTGGAGAAGCAAACGTTCAAGCCAAGTGATGAGCTGCCTGGCTCATATCGCAGGATCCTGGTGCACACTCATTATCTGTATGTCCCATCCAAGATGGACCAACAGAATGTGGATGCGTTCATCGCATCAGGGGGACTTGTTACTTTGCCTGAAGAACCCAAGGCTCCGGAAGGTTTGGATTATTGGGATGTGGAGCGGATCAAGAAGGATCTACGCGCTCCTGAACCATCCTCCGATTATTAGTGATGATGAATGGCAAAGCGCGCCGGGTTTGTCTTCGATGCAAGCATACGGTTTGTTCCGATCTCGGAAGAAGAGGTCATGACCTGGCGCGCAAGTATCTCTCTGCTACTGCAAATGATTAAGGAAGAAAGTTTGATTTGTACCTTCCGTGCGCACTGGGTTGGCGCGCATCAGAGTGGTGCATGATCCGCCGCAGTTAGCGGCGCGCAGTGGCAGTGTTGGTGGAGAGATGATGCGCTTGCTGTTGGTTAAGGCAGTAGTAGAAAGAATCGCAAACTTCCGATTCTGGGGCTGCATGGGCTGTGCCTGTGTGGTGGGTAGAAAAGGGGTTTGTGACCGCCAATATTGGTGCGACATAACATGGGGTTATGTCGCATGGATCGGTTTCATAGGGGATGAGGGGGTAGGTTTCAATTCAAGGTATAGGGGGGTGGCTTGGCGACCGCCACGAAAATTTTTAGCAAGTTACCAGAAACGGGCTCGATCATTTCTGAACGATTAGGACAGGCTGATGACGATTATTGATGACATCAAAGCAAGAGTAGATATTGTGGAGCTGGTCCAGGAGGATGCAAAGGTAAGGCTGCGCAGATCTGGAAAGAACTGGACTGGGTTCTGCCCATTTCACGCGAATTCAAAGACAGGTGCGCTGGTTGTGTTTCCTGATTCGGGAACGTGGTATTGCTTTGGCAGTTGCAACGAGGGCGGAACGGTGATCGATTGGGTGTTGAAGCAGCATGCTGGGTGGGATGTGAAGGAAGCGATTCAGGAGCTGGCCAAACGTGCAAATCTTTCCATTGGGGATATGGAAGGACCTGAGTTAAAGCAACGCCTGGCAGTGCGAGCCAGGGAAGATGCGCTTCAGATCGCCGCAAGAAAATTTGCAGAATGGCTCCAGAAGGATGAAGAAGCCTTAATCTATGCAAGATCTCGAGGGTGGAATGATGAAACGATCATTGCCTCACGTCTGGGGTTTTCTGGGCGGGCTACTGCTGCTCAAGTTCAGGAAATGAAGGGCGAATTTAACCTGCATGGGATCAAGCATGATTCTCCTGATGCTGTGATGGTGCTGGGCTTCAAAGGGGATGTGGCAGCCTGGGCACAGAAACATGGTCTTGACCCAAGCCACTTCAAAGAGAAGGCTGTGCATGGGCTGATGGATAAGCCTGGGCTGGTGTATGCGCACAAGATCGATGGCCGGATTGCTTATTTATCACGGAGGCAGCTGCCAGGTCATGACGTAATCAAGCATGGATCTGAGGAGACTGAGTGGAAGAGCTTCAATCCATATGCCGCGCTGGCCGGGGAAAAGGTCCCATTCTTCAATCACATGCATTTGCGGGATCGTGGTCGCATTGTGATCGTGGAGGGGCAGGGGGATGCCGTCACGCTGGCACAGTGGGGGATCCCTGCGATGGCATTGAACGGATCTGCGTGGAAGAGTCTCGAAGATACGATCAAGATGCTGAAGGACAAGTATGAATCGATCTTCTTTGCCACCGATGCAGACACGCCAGGTGAAACGATCATCACGGGGAAGAAAAATGATTTTCCGCTGACTACTGCTTTTGGCCCCATGCTGTGGGTGGCACGCTGGCCAAAGTTCAAATGGGTGCACGAGGGGCATGAGAAGATCTCGAAGGATGCCAATGACCTGGCTCAGTATCACCAGGATGAGGGAATCGAGCCAAAGCTGCAGACTGAAAATGTTAAGAACGTTTTCGATAAGGCTCAGCCAATCGTATTATTGGCCGCTACTTATGCAGGCAGGCAACAAGGCGCGGATCGTGACAAAGCGTTGGAAGTTGTTCTGCCTTTGATCGCCAGGATGCCCAGGAACACGCGCAACGATATGCGCCTGAGGCTGGCAAAGGCGATCTATCCTGAAGATCTCTTCCCAGAATACAAGGGCGCTCCGATCAGACCGTTCACAAAGTTGATCGGGGATGAATTGAAGGATGCAAAGAACGATATTGATGAGCCGCTCGAGCGGGAAGAGACTATCGGTGGGTGGTATCCCGTGAATGAAGATGGCACTGAGGGTTTCCTGCTGGAGATGATGTACGAGAAGCAAAACGGGAAAGCAAAGTTTGCTTATGCACACATCTGGATCACCACAACCATGAATGGATATGTCCACGTTCAAGCTAAGCGTGAGATCAGCACAGCCAATTTTGTAGACATCAATGGGAAACGGTATGTTCCGATGATCGATGACAACATTCGCTTTGGCACCGTGCGATTGCCCAGCGCACTGGGCAACAAGAAAACAGCCAAGGAGCTGGTGGCTGAGATCCGTCTGTTTCTGTCACGGTATTTCCTCCTGGACAATACCATTCACCAGATCCAGGCGGCTCTGTATGCTCTTTTCACGTGGGTCTATGACTCGTTTCCCTATCTTCCGTATTTGCGAGCACGTGGGGCACCTGGGACGGGCAAATCAGAGCTGATGCTGCTGGTGGGGCGGGTGTGCTATCGGATGATGACCACTGCAGGGCTTACCACGATCGCAGGCTTCAAGGGGATGGCACATATTTATTCTGGCACTCTCATGATCGATGAGGTTGATTCCCTGGCTGGCAATAAAGAAGACCGCGGTGAGCTGCGTGCGTTGTTGAATGTGCGAGCCATGAAGGAGCAAGCACGAATCGTGACGATGGTGGATGTGCTGAAGGCGGATGGGACGCACACGTTCAGGCCAGCCACCACGAATGTTTTTGGTCCCACGCTATTGACGATGTACGGTCCATTCAAGGATCCGGCAACGGAATCTCGATGCCTCACCTTTGACCTTTTCAAGCGGGATGTGGTGGAGCTGACAAGCAGAGGGATCGAGCCAGGAGTGATTCCACCGTCGCTGGAGATCGAAGCGGATGAGTTGAGAAAGGATCTGCTGTACTGGCGATTGAACACCTGGCTGCCACGCATCGAAGCAGATCCGAAAATCAAATTAACCGATCCAAGAGTGAGCGCCCGCATGAACCAGGTGATGAGACCGCTTAAAGTGCTGGCCTACATGCAGGACGATAAAGAGCTGCTCGAAGATCTGAACATGATCGCCGAAGTGAATTACGAGGAAGAGATGAAGCGCATGGCGGAGAGCTTCGAAGCGCTGATCTTCAGGGCAGTGGTGGCGGTGGATGAGCGGGAGGAATATGCCAAGTATGTGCAGACTGGCAAGCTGGGGAGGCAAGGTGAAGTTCGTTATGTACTGGCCAGAGACCTGGCGATCGTGGCTAATGAGATCGCGGATGTAGAGAATTTTGGGGAAGGCTCCAGTGACAAGAAGGATAAAGACTCCATCAAATCACGGACCATCAGCTCCGTTTGCCGTGATGCTTTCAGACTTCCGATCGAGCGAGCTGGCAGCCACAAGGGTGTGAGCGCCATTGTGCTCGATAAAGACAAGATCGCAATCGGGAAGTTCCGATTCGGGATGGATCAGGCTGCGGATCTGGAAGACTCTTCAGCTGAGAAGCCTGGTCAAGGTGAGATGAAATTATGAGGATCATGAGGATGCATGAGGCACTTTGGGCGTACGGGCGAATTAATTTGTTTTGTAGTGATTTTGGCTTTACAAAACAAATTTTAGGGGGTGCATTTGGCGTTTTCTGCCTCATACTGCCTCATATCCCTCATGTCTTGCGGATAGTCAACACAGTCACACCCAAAAATATGAGGCTTATGAGGGAGTATGAGGATAGGGTATTTAAAGGATTGCGTTTGTCTTGTATAGAAATAGGGATGGGGTCAAGACCAATTTATGAGGCAGTTATGAGGATGTATGAGGATGATCCTCATGTTTTTGGGGGGGCGGAGTGAATATCCAAACCTATATTTTAAAACTGCTTCTCACTCACTTGCGCAAGTTCTGGAATAACGCTGTGAACTATGAGCTGATGGGTGAGAGGCGTAAGAGCTTTATTCGATTGATCAGGAAGTTCAAGAAAGGCAGGCTGAAATGAGAAAACGGAAGAGCAAGAAGCGATCGTTCATCACCAGGACATACCGCGAACCGAAGTGGAAGAAAGATTTTCGAGCAGCTGTGAAGAGGTTCAAGCGCGAGGCATGGAATGTCTTCGCTGTGATCGGTTTCATTGCGATGCTTCTGTTGGCATTTCGGTTCTTCTGGGGAGGTGGATGATGCAAGAGCTTTTAGCAATCAGCGTTCAGCTGCCAGTGTTTGAAGGTTTGCGCTTTGAAGAATTGTTCCAAGTTGATATTGGTAAGCAACTCAATGCTGAACTTGGGAAGCGATTTTTTGCAGCAGGTGAATGGATGCAGTTTGTGTGCACGGTTGCTGGTTTGAAGGTTTGGATTTTTCGGGATGCACGCATGGATTGGTTCAAGGTGGGATTTGGCGAGACTCCTGCTCCATTTGGTGAGTGTGAATGGTTGACACGTGATGAAGCTGAACATTTTGTGATGGCAAATGTGATGGAGGTGAGTGATGTTCAATGAACCTAGAAATTGGAAGTGGATGATTCCTTCGACACTGATCCCTGTGATGTTCATCATCTGGGGTCAGATGATGAAGTCCGGATGGACAGATCTGGCGATTCTACCTGCAGGCTTGCTCATTGTTTGTTGTGTTGCATCGTTGATCAATGTGAGCATTTATGCATATGAACATTTCGCCAGGATCTATGCAGATGTGCGAGCGGTGACGAATGCCACACCTGAAGTGCGGATGTTCGAAGCAGCGAGGGGGATGCATCCCGATGCGGTGAAGTCACTGCTGATGCATCGAAGATCGATCTGGCGAATCAAGTATGTGCCCTTGAAGGATACCGTGGATTGGATCTTCGATGAGATTCCAACCGTGCACGCTGGGTTGGTTGATTTCGTTCTGGACCATTCGAACGGTACGACTGTGATGTCAAAGCGGTTGCTAAGTGATGGGTCAAAGCAGTTCGATCCTGAAGAGATCGTGACCGATTACCAGCAATACGATGATCTGATCACGTACATGCAGGTGAAGCTGATGTGCACGCAGGCTTTGGGCAATCAGGCTCCGCAGTGGCTGCCACCGTGGAACATTGATTTGGTGCGGCATCGGTTTGGGCTGGATGGAGCTCCATATGCAGTGACTCAAGACGGTATCTCTGATGCGATGAAGGCTGTGGTGAGGGCTCAGGCTCAGTGGAAGAACAATGGCAATGAGTTGAAGGAGCTGAGTGCTCAGCAAGCCCCCCCAATGGACCACGCAAAGAGCAATGGGGCAGGTGAGCACAATGGAAATGAAAAGGAATCGAATGGGCAGAAGGCTCCCGAAGAGGAAACCAAGCCATTGAGTGATGAAGAGTGGCAAGCCGTCCAAGGTGAGATGGTTCGAAATGCAAGTCAGTACAGTTCATAAAAGGAGTTAAGAAATGACTACGGTAAATTATTTTGGTGAAGATTTGGGAATGGGCGCAAATAAGTTGTATGGCGCTCAGGGTGGTGTGCAGGTGTTGAGCCAGGTTTCAGCCAATGGAACGCAACATTTGGCTGAGAACATCCTGGGAGCCAGGTCAAAGCGCAGACCCACTGAGATCAAGAGCGAATATGGATCATTTTACGTGGGCGAGAATGCGCATGATTATGGGGTCCCAATGGAAAACCAGGACTTTGATCGGTTGACAGGAACGTCAGAGATCCACTCACTGTTCTATGCGGCGTTGTCGAAGTATCAGTTGGAATATGGCGCTTTCAAGGGTCCACTTTCGCTGATGGTTGGTTTGCCTTTGCAGATGTTGATCGGGTCGAATGCGAAGGAATACAAATCTGCTGTGAAGAAGTGGATGATGGGCAGTCATAAATGGACCGCAGATGGTGAATCTTATCAGGTGGAAGTCACTGAAATCGCTTTGAAGCCACAGGCGATGGGTGCGTTGTTCGATTACACCTATTTCCATAATGGGGAGATGGCACGTGACGCTGCCAAGATCCGTTTGTGGACAGATGAAACCGCGGCGCTCTCCATTGGCTTCAATACCATCGAGTTTTTATTGACACGCGAGAACGATGATATTGCACGGTTCACAGGCGGTGTGACGATGGGTGTGCGTCGGTTGCTGGAAGAAGTGAATCGACGCTATGACAATTTATTTACGCTTGGAGAGCTTGACATGCGACTTCGAACGAAGCGGATCGACAAGGATATCTTGAAACCTGCAATGGAGATCTGGTCACAACAGGTGACAGGTGCGATCGAGAATCGCTGGGGTCAATATTTCAAGCGCTTTGCAGCTGTGCTTGTGGTGGGTGGTGGCGCTGAATTGCTGAGACCTTATCTGGAAGATAAGTTCAAGGGGAAGGCAATTGTTTTGGATGAGCCTGTGATGGCGATCAGCCATGGACTCTATAAGATGGCTTTGAAGTTCAAGAAGTAGGTGATAGCGATCAGCTTTCAGCGATTGGAGATACTTATGCAAGAAACAGAAGTAAATGTGTGGTGTGTGATCATCCGCACTTCGAATGGAAGTCAATTCCTTGCCTCTAACAATGAAGGTGCGGCGGTTTATTTTGATCGCAAACATTCTTTTGAGTGTTCCAAAGCTCTCCGAGAACTCGGATTCAAAGCACGCGTGGAGAAAGGCAAAGTGATGATTGACTTCAAAGATACGATCACTGTAAATCTTCCTCCTACGCAACGCAAGAAGCGAGGTAATTGATGGCAAGACCCAAGCTGCCATATGAACGTGAGCGTTTGCGATTGGATGGTTATCTTCCGAAGGATCATCCTATGCTGCTGAAGATCAAGGCTTTGCCTGCCCGCACACGCTTTCCTACTGTGATGCGCTGGCTTGAAATGGGGAGGGCGCTCGAGGATGTGAAGCCTGATACGCCTGATGAGGAGCTGGTGCGCCTGATCCGTGAAGCAGAGGCAGCCAGCACAGCGTTGTTCGATCGTTTCGATGATTAGCCCCACCCCAGCCCTCCCCAAATGGGAGAACACCATTTGGAGAGGGAGAAAGAATTATTAACCGCCAAAAACTATGAACCTATTTTTAACCGCCAATAACTTTGCGTGCGCTCGGACAGGTGCGCGACATGCGGGTTTTGGTTAAGAGGGGGAGGGGAGATGTTTGGTGAGTTTTCGGTTGGCGGTTGATGATTGGCAGTATGGAGATGATGATGGATGAAGTGAAAAAGATTTTTGAAGATGCTCAAAATGCAATGAGAATTCTTGATCAGCGTATCCAAGAGATAACCGAGTTTCGAGACTCTGCCGCTTTGGAGATTGCTCAATATATCCGTATAGAAAAGGGTATTGAACTGGATCCAGATGCGATCCGTGCGACGTTGACAAGACCGTACACGCTTTTGCCCATCAATGAGCATGAGGCCTGGATGATTGCCTGGCGTGGGATCCGCATGCCAGTGTTTGGGCAAATCGTTGCGCAGGAACCAGCCTTCATCAAAGCACGTGTCACGCGTACCATGAATTTGATCACTCCATTTCCAAAGTGGGTGATGGACGATCTGGGATGGAAGCCACCCGTTCATAAAGCCATCATCGATAGCACACGCAGCAACATCCAACTGACTGAGGGCGATGAATCTTCCTTCCGCCGTCGCTATGGTCAATTTTTAGGTACAAAGCGCGGAGAGGGTGCATTTGGAGTCAAGGGCGGTGATGGCTGGATCAAACTTGTGGCTGCTTTGGTGCGAGATGGCATCCTGCCTTATACACCCACGCCCGTAGACGAAGCGCATTGGAATGAGAATGCGAGCATTCCTGATGAACTAGCTGAAATTATTGCGCTTATGGAACAAAAGGCTGGCTCTCAATATATCCATCGTGCAACCGAAGAGTTTACATCGAGGGGGGCAGTGTTGATCAATTATCCACCTGGTGCAGGTAAAACGCTGGCTGGTTGCCTGATCCTGAATCACTTTGTTGGCGAGACATTGATCTTGGTTGATTCGACGTTCCTGCAAGATCATTGGAAGGACCGTGTGAAACATTGGGCGCCGAATGCCAACGTGACGATCTCAACTTATCAGGGGGCAGCCAAGTATGCGAAGAAGAAATGGGATCTCATTATTCCGGACGAAGCGCAACGATTTCCAGCCAATACTTTTTCGAAGCTGGCTTTCATTCAAACGCTTTATCGATGCGGGCTGACGGGCACAGCCTGGCGTGAAGATAACCGTCAGCACTTAATTGTTGCCCTATCTGGATTCCCTGTAACAATTAACTGGTCTGAATTGATCAACCTGGGTGTGTTGCAACGTCCGCGGGTGATCGTGGCCACCGTTTCCACATTGGAGGCGAAGACAGGGTACGTGAAAAATCTTTTGACACACAGCAAAGGCCGTGCCATTATCTATTGCGATTGGCTAGAGCAAGGGCAGGCCTTGGCGAATGCATTGGATGTCCCTTTTATCCAGGGAACAACGAGAAACAAGCTGCAGATCCTCGAACAAAGTGATGTAGCTGTGGTGAGCAGGGTAGGTGATCGCGGTTTGGATCTTCCAGATCTGCGTCTGGTTATTGAGGTTGCTGGTGCGGGCGCAGCTCGTGAGCAGTTTGCCCAGAGAGTCGGGCGGTTGTTGCATGGAAGATTCAAAGGTGAATTCCACACCGTTTTTACGCCTGATGAGATGCAGCGCTATCGGGGTCGTTTCTTTGGCGTAGAGGCGGAAGGGTTGGAGGTGGAATTTGTGCAGGTCGGTAAGGTAGCTGAAGAAAAGTCGCAGCCATACAAATCACATGCAGTAAAAGCAGCGAGACGTGAATCTGTGATCAAGGAACGAGCATCAAAGCCGAAAGATGAGATTGCCAGGATCCTGTCTTTGCCTGCTGTAAGCGCCAGAGTAATGCAAGCAAAGAAGTCATTGGGACAAGATTCATCCCGATTTGTGGAGCGCGTGTTGCGCTATTGCTGGAGCACGTCATTGAGTTCAAAGGAAATCGTGGAAGGTCTGGGGCTGACAGGACCTAATGCATTTTCCAGGATCAATACTGCTTGTAAAGCTGCGGTGAAATTCGAATTGATGACCGTTGATGATCAGGAACGCTATCGAGTGAATCGGGAAAAGATCGATCGGTTGGAAGCACTAAGTAGCTTGAGAACAGGAGGTGTGTGATGGCTGATAAAACTTTGCGAGAACGAATTGATTGGTTGATCAATACGTCCGTTGATGATTTGCAGAGCGGGTTGTGGAATTATGGCGTTGAAGATTTGGATCTGTTGCGTGGTGCGTTCAAGAGAGTCACAAAGCGCGGGGAGAAAACGAAGGCAAGGATCCTGCGCTCCAAGATCCGTAAGTTGGAGAAGGTGAATGCATGATGAACGAGAAACCAATCCTTTTTTCTGCTGAGATGGTAAAGGCCATCCTCGAAGGTCGCAAAACGCAGACGCGGCGAGTGTTGAAGAAACAGCCCATTGATATATTGCCAATGAAACTGCCCAATATGTGGGTGACATGGGAAACCCGCAACCCAAGCCACGGACGAGTAATACGGTGCCGATATGGCGTGCCAGGTGATCGGCTTTGGGTGCGCGAAACGTGGGCGCATGATGATATGGACTGCAAAGATATCAGATGCGGGAATCGAGATCATATCTGGTGGAAAGCCAATGAGACAAAGATCGTTGCAGATAGTTTTGCGGGTGATGCTCATTGGCGACCATCTATTCACATGCCGCGCTGGGCAAGCAGGATCAATCTGGAAATCGTGAAAGTGCGTGTGGAGCGGTTGCAGAATATCAGCCGTGACGATGCGATGTTTGAAGGCGTTGAAGTTGTGAACCCATACAAGATTGATCCAAACCTGCCGCCTGGCTTCCCAGCTGCGTTTCGAGATTACACCAACCCTGATAATTTCTTCACCGCTGACCCGATTGCAAGTTTTCGGTCTCTGTGGGGATCAGTGAATAGCGGAAGGAAGGCTGAGGACTTCGCGGCGTTCCAGTGGAACTCTAATCCGTGGGTGTGGGTAATTGAATTCAAGAAGGTGGTGAGGCATGAACCATAGTGCAGCATTGAAGGTAGCTGAGAGTTTGGTCGAGCATTTGCGGCCTGTGTGTACCAGGATCGAGATCAAAGGGTCCCTGAGCAGGTTGAAGCCTGAAGTAGGAGATATTGAAATCCTGGCTGCGCCTGATCTGGCACCAGTGCCAAGAGCGAGGTTGGAATTTGGAAAGCCGATTCCACGGTCCTATAACACCGCTTTAGATAAGTTGGTGGATGAGATGCGCAAGGATGGTGCGATTCTCCTGCAGGCGGATGGTGATCGTTATAAGAAGCTCTGGCTGAATTATGCAGGGATTCAGGTGGATCTGTTCATCAACATACAACCGTCACAATGGGGCGTTCAGTCTGTGATCAGGACAGGACCTGAAGATTTCAGTCATTGGGTGGTTACGGATCGAAAACACGGCGGTGCATTGCCGAACGGTTATTTTGTAAAGCACCAGGTGGTTTGGATCACCAGGGAGATCGAAAAGTTTAGAGTTCCCAGGGAGGCTGACAAGGCGATTGCCCTCCTGACTGATACGAATCATCTGATCATGCCTGAGGAGATCGATTTCTTCAACTTCCTTGAGCTCAAGTGGGTCGAACCAAAGGACCGTGGGGCAACCTGGAGAAGATAAGCGATGAAGGATTTGATCATCGTCGAGAACTATGTAGATCCTCAGTGCATCAGGCATTTGCATTTGATGTCCAATTTTTTTATTGCTCTTCCGCCTGGTTCTTTAGAGCGCGGGGTTTTGAAGCAGGAGACAGGTGTTTGGCATTATCGAGCGGAGTACCCATATCGCGGGGTACTGGATATTGCGTGCGTTGGAAGTGAGAAGAAGTTTCGACGATTGGTGGTTTGGAGTTTGACCCCACCCCTGCCCCCTCCCCATTTGGGTACAAATGGAGAGGGGAAATACACGATCAGGAATGCGCTCAGCCAGGCGCACACCTTTTTTTGGAGCACTTTCAGATTTCAACCTGGGTATGCGTTCATGCGGAGACTTCCAGCCGCTGCACGTGAAGCGAATGACCAGGATGTGGAAGGGATGGTTTTATTGGAAGCAACCTGGATGCTGGAGAAGTGCGTGGCCGTTGGTGGCAAGGGCTGACCCTCACCCTGCCTTCTCCCTGAAAGGGAGAAGGTGACAAAGGAGAACATTATGGACCGTAGCAACTTTGAGAATTTGAAGAAATGGAAGTGCGATGCGAATGAATCCCATGTACTGGGGATCTTGAAGCGAGTGGAAGCCAAGGCACAGGTGGATGGAGAGACGATCCGATATCACACAACGCAGGTGATCCTATTCCGTGAGGCTGTGGATGTGGATCGAGAGATTCCCAACGATATTGAGGTGGCAGGATATATCGAGGGATCTCTGTTGATGCATATGACCTGGAAGTGCACATGCTGCGGAACGACCAAAACGTGGCATCCGGGCGAGGAAGCATTGGCATGGTTGTATGAGAGGCATGGGAAGAATAGTAGAATTGGAGAACAAAGAAATGGCTGATATAGAAGACAAACGCAAGAAGATTGCAATACGCAGCATCAGTTTGTTTCAGTCACGCGTGGAGGGTGACATTCCCCTCTCCAGGCTGAGCGAGATCTATTTGGTTTTGCGTGCGATCGAGGGTGATAAGCTCGCCCAGGATATTCTTAACGCGGCAGGAACCATTATTCATGACATCGATGAAAATCAGATCTGGCCACCGTTACCTAGGGATAGATGAAGCAGATCTGTGCGAACTGCAAATACTGGAGAGAGCCTGGTCAAATGGATGCAGGTATTCCAGGAATGGGAACGTGGTGCTCCAATTCACAGTCACCTTTTTTTCGCATGAGGGTGAGCGATAAAGATTCATGTGAGATGTTTGAAGCGCGTGGAAAGAAAGCTCCTATTGGCATGAGACTGAAAGTGAAGGGGTTGGATTTGGTGAATAAAGTGTTGAGGAGAAGGAAATGAGAACAAAGACTGATGAATTTCTATGTGTTGATGATGCTGGTAACGAATACAAAATTATCGAATTTACCGAACAGCATTCAATTGGCTTTGATCCTACGCAGCCTAGCGGTGAGAGTTTGGTGCCTGGATTGAAAGAATATTTTACTGACAGTGGAATTCCATGCAATAGATTGAGTGATGATAGATTCATGGTTTTTGTTAGTAGTTTGGAAGAAATCAGTGTGAGGGCAAAAAATGGGCAAGCAACTATTTTATGATACTGTGCGTGAGTGGATTGGTGGAGTTGCATTTGCAATTTATCTATGGTCTGCAAGAATGACAAAAGAAGAATTTTGGGCAGAGCAGGAAAAACAAGCGTTGGAAGAGCTGCGGGTGCGCAGCAGTCAAGATAAGCAACTTGAAAATCTCAAAAGGAATATCTCAATCCATGGGATTGACAATCAATGAATAATTCTTATAATGGACATTGATTGAAGAGCGCTCGGGTGCCCCCCTCACCCAGGCGCTTTTCGCTTTCAGTAAGGCAGCTGTAACTTTTTAGAGGGTTGACAAGCGCGAACGAGAGTCTTAAAATTTTGGCAGTTGAATATTTCGCAGGGCTAGCAATTGGCGGGCCCGATGTTTTACGAGGATGAGCGCTCGTTGTGCATTTGCACAGCGGGCGTTTTTGATTCCTGCCCCCAGCCCCCTTCGGCTTCGCCGTTTTCCCCCAAATTCGGAAAGCACGAATTTAGGAGAAGAGATTCAATCAAAAGGAGATTCTTATGAAACGTGGTTTGCTTTTCTTCCTGGTTGCTTTGATGGCAGCAGTATTGCTTTCAGGTTGTGCAGCTGCACAAGGCTTTGTGCATCCGCTCGTTGGCTTGCCTAATGAAGGGCGATTGCTTGT
>Ga0207684_10000646_pt1 | contig 41285 bp, 29 predicted proteins | sample KBSK5501metaG_FD_184342 | JGI IMG/M metagenome (GOLD analysis project Ga0207684, IMG submission 184342) | Corn, switchgrass and miscanthus rhizosphere microbial communities from Kellogg Biological Station, Michigan, USA - KBS K5-50-1 metaG... | ecosystem: Host-associated > Plants > Roots >... | reverse complement strand
GTCCGCGCTGCCCGTTGGTTACCGCTCACGACCGGGGCGTCCCGTCCGTTCTGGCACGGACATGGCACGGCGGACTATCAGCCTGGCGAGTCGTGAACGGTCCGTCTACAACATCCCATAAGTCGGCCGCCGCTTCAGGGAGTCGAGTAGCCGCCAATGACCGACTTGCCCCTTCCATCGGGGCGTACTACTGTTAGCTTCTGCCTGGAAGCAGCCCGCATTCTCGACATGAGACTATTACAAGCAAGTAGCTTTACTTAAGAGTCATCTCATCTTTAAATTCGCGAAAGGAGGTAATAAGTGATTGTCGGTGAAACTCTAGCCACCGGTGCTGCTGCTTCCGGAATTAGTGGACTTGATCTGGTTAACCTCTTTTCTGCGGCCGCTTCAATCATTCTAGCTATAGTAGCTCTCGCACTGTCCATTTTTTTCTTTGTGCAAAGCAAGAATGAGGCGGAGAGATCTTCAAAGAGCGCCGACGAAATATCCTCAAGCGTAAGTCGCCTTGAGAAAATATTCGATACCTTGTATTCGGATAGGTTTAGCATGATGCGAGAGACCGTTACCGATATGAGACAGCACGTCTGGAAGGTAGCTCCAACGGTAACGCCTTCTGAGGAAGCCGAAGCCGAAGCGAGAGAGGCTGAGTCTCAAGCTGCAGTATTGGCAGAGCTGGATAAGATATCAAAGCGAGTGGGCCTTACCGACACAAAGGTTAATGAACTCAGATCGGAACTTTCACCTGTGCTCCACCGTGCTCTTGAAGAGCAGAGGGAATCGGCCCAAAAGGAAGTAGTGTCCAGGGATCTGCAGCGATACATGCTTTCCAGGGCGAGACGCCGACCGACGTCGGCTGACGATATAGCGCAAGGTACAGATCTTCCGCTTGACCTGGTAATGAATGAAATACTAAGAATGGGTATGCAGGGGCAGTTGACATGGGATGGCGCCCCTGGCACACTCCGGTCCACCGACCTCTTTCGCATTCCAGATAGGGCAGTTAAAGCAGTAAATGTGGATTCAGCGAAAAGCTGATTGACCTGCGAGGTTCGCTGCGCGCGTTTCGGGCTGGCCTCTGGCCTGGCCCTCGCCGTCAGGCCCGCCGGGCTGGCAGAGGTCTCCAGGGGCAACAGCGCGCCGCAGGCGCGTCCCGCGCAGTGGAGATGCGAAGCACCGTTGAGGACGGTCCGGCCGCCCCGCCCGTCGCGCCGAAGGTGCGCCCTTGAAAGTCGTACAGAGAGTTCTCACCGGTCGGGGGATGGGACCGTGTCCGACTCCGGCTGATCGTTGGCAACCTGCAACTGAACGGAGAGCGTCCCCATGCCGCTACTCGATCCTCAGGTCACTGCCAAGATAGGGATCTTGCAGTCATTAGACGACGCCATCGCGTTCCGCTTGAGCAGGCTGAATCTGCCCTGCCCCGGACTGCACCGCCGATCAGAAGTGCATCGATCATGCCTGCGACCTGGACTTGATAGCGGGATACCAGGACAGGTACGGGGCAGCGTGCAGGGACGCACTCGCGGACATGGACCCGGACGAGATCGAACAGATCATGCAGCCAGGTGACGGGACACCGCCGATCGTCGGAGTGCTCAGCGCCGCCGTGCTCACGCGACTGCGGGAACTCGCCGCTGACGGCCCGGTCATGACGTAGCTTGACGGCCATGCGATCGCAGAGCACCCGCTGGCGACAGACAGCGACGACGAAGTTGGCTCATAACGTCCGATAAGAGAGCAACCTAAGCTCCGCGCGCGGCTGAGTGCACTACGATGCAAAGAACGGCTCGGAGTTATCGGTTATCGAAGCGCTGAGCGCGCGATGGGATACAAGCGGACGGCCGTTAGGTGCGAACTCGCCATCTGATCGACCCAGCTACGTAACCCGCGCCGGCAGCCGGCCGGGTCAGGTACCGGTCGCTCTCAACTGCCAGTTCTGCTTCCAGGCGTCGTAGCAGCCGCCGCAACTGCTCCACACGGTACTCGTATTCGGGCGATAGGTTAGAATATAAGGATTCCCATTATGGCAGTTGACGCCGGCATTGTTCGTGGCACCCACATTGATCCACCAGCCGCCGCTAACCACCCAGAGGGTATTGTTATCCCACGAATCTGACATCGCTACCTGATCGTTCCGGTTCGTGTAATCACGCACCGCGAAGTTTACATCAGCATCCCAGATCACAGTCACTACGGTAAACCCCGCATACCGGGAGTTGCAGTTACTGAAACAGGTGAAGGGCCAGCAGGAAACCGTACTGACCTGGCCTTCATTAACAAACCCTACTCCCCAGCTATCTTCACCTATATCGATACTATTGCCGTCAGTGAAGGTTCCGCCCGCGGGTTTAAGGCAGAGGCCGTCGGTTCCCGATTGTGCGCAGAGCGACGACCCGCCGACGGCGTCCATTTGCGACGCTGCGTGTCGATGGGTGGTGTGCGCGGCTATCGCAGCGGCGCTCGCACCTCCCACGGTTCCGCCGACCGCGAGAGGCAGGGTGGCAGCCAGTGTCAGTATCATGATCGCGATGCGATGCCTGATCATTCTTCCTCCTTGGGTTCGTTGAAGAAGAGAGTCCTTATCCCTTCTTTCCGGCACCGAATGTAATATTTCAGAAGACGTTTTCGCACGGCGAATATGCGTCAATTCTATCCCTTCGAATACCGATACGGAAGGGCCGCTCCGAGTCTTACGTAAGGCCAGCGACTGCGGCATCGACTGCGACTACATCACCCGCATCGCCTGAGCGCGCTCCGACTGGCCCAACCGCGAGTAGTGGCACGGCCACCCATCCGCCGCAACGGATCCCACCGGCAGCCAAGATCGCGCGGACGGGACCACGGTTCGTCTGTCTAGTCCCATGCTCAGCCGACAGTGCTCAGCCGACAGTGCCTAGCCTCACTTGATGCGCGACGGCTGGCGGCGCCCAGGCGCGCAACGTTTCCCCCGAAAGGCCGCCCGGTGATCGGCGGGAGCTGCGTGGCGTCCGGTCAGTGCATCGCTCGGCGCGGCGTTGATCAAGATCGGTGGCCAGCCTCGGGCCCGGCGTGCTCCCGCGCCCTTGAAACCCGAGTTGGGCCAACTTAGCCATCTCATCTGGGGATGGTCGCTGGGTGATTTTCCGGTCAGTGCGCAGCTGGCCGGGCAGCCGCCGCAGCACGGTCTGGTAGGACGTCATGACGGCGCCTGCCACGTCCACGACCCGCAGGCTGTCCCGATTGCTGGCCGGCTCCATGATCCGGGGCCAGCACCAGGCCGCGCGAGATCCCGCAGGTCAGCAAACCGCGCGCCTTCCGGATCGCCTATAGTGTCACAAGTCAGGCCCGGCGGGCGCACCTTAGTTGTCGCCCGCCATGAAAGCGTCGCGCTAGCGGCACGAAGAAATTACTGCTAGTACCTGGAATTCAGGAGAGAAAGTATGAATGGTTCAACGGCCCCGGAGGAAATGGGGGGCGGCGGACCCATGCTGCCCCCAGGGGTAGAGGCGGAAGTGCTGGACACGGCGAAGGCGGCCGGGGAGACAGCAAAGGTAACAAGGGAGACAGCAGAGACAGCAAAGAAGGCGGCAGCGGAAGCAAAGTCGGCAGGGGCGCTAGAGGCGGCAGGGAAAGCAACAGATGCCGCACTGGCAGCAGAGAAAGCGGCAGAGAAAGCAGAAGCAGCGGCGGCGAAGGCAAGAGCAACGGTAGTGCCGAAATCGGCGAAGTTTCGCGATTCTGGGCGATTCCTACAGAAGGGCTTTTATGATTTTAGGCAAAATATCAAACGTACTTGGATCATCATTGTAGGTTTTATTGTTTATCTGCTCGCGTCCACAACAGCCCTCTACTGGTTTCTGAAAGTCCCTGCTCAGGTTCACTCATGGGTTCAGGCCCTGCACAATACCTGGCTTTCAATGAGTACTGCAGGTGAGCTAAGAAGTAAGTCATCAGAATTTGTCTGGGCGCTCGGTGTCCTAAACTTGCTCGTAGGCCTTCTGTTCTTCGGCTTCATTGTTTGGCTGGTCACGACCTCCCTCTACCAAGCCCCAGATCGCCAAAACGGGAGCACCGCTCATTGAGCGTCAACTGGGCCTAGTCATCCCGGCCGGTCTTATCCCCTGCACTCGAAAGTGCCAATTCCGGGACCTTTCGGGTAGGAGACTGCCGGACAGTCCGCCTTCGTCCGCCAGCCTCATCACCCGAGTTGTGACAACTTAGCACGCACGGCGGTCGTGGTGGATACGGGCGGCCACTCGACATCACGAGGCCGGCGACGCCACGACTGCGTGACCTGCACATCTATCGGTCTCGGTGAAGCCTCCGCCACGCGTATAGCCGTGGGAATAGCCGCGTCTCCGGCCAAGACTTGGCATCCTGGCGGGGTATTTGCAGTACTTCGAAGCATTGGCAGTTGCGGTTCGTTCCGGTAGCTACGATCTAACGGTACTGGACTCTATCGCCGGATCTCGCATCATTAATATTTGCGAGAACTATCAATCTTTCTTTGACAAGAGGCGCGTAGAAGTGGGAACGAGCAAGGCTTACGAACATTTAGAATGGCTAGGAGATGAGATACGTAAACATCGAGCGGAGATGGAGTTGCAGGTGCGCTAGCGTGTCTGCATAGATAGGTCCGTTGGTCGCTAGTGCGACTCGAACGCGATCTACTGCTTAGGTGATCGTTTCGGGCAACGTCGCTAACTGCTGGTGCCCAGCTCCGGCAGGAACCAGGTTTCCCCGTGAGCAGCCCTGAATGACCGCTATTGTCCGCCGGTTCTGGCACAGACGTGGCACGGCCGGAGGCGCCGCGAGATCTAGGAATTGCGCTCTCGCGCATGCTCCCGACTGATCCTCCGGTCTGCCGCCGACTTGCCCGCCAGGAAGCGGGCCAAGCCTCCTCATTAGAGTTCATCGGCTATCGGCTCCACGTGCCGCGCCCTAGGCCATCCGAGCCGATCAGCCGGTCCGCCAGTGACGTCGGCGATCCCTTACCCACCATCCGATGGGCACGCGTCAGGCATATACCCGTGATCGGCAGCCATGGACGAACGGCATCCAGCGGTGATCAGCTACTGGGCCGAAGGTCCCCGCCCGTCGTCCCGCATCGGTGCTGACCATGGCTACGGCAGCATGGATCGCCAGATAGTGATTCCCCTATCGGCGGCAGCCACAACGTGGCAGTATGATCCTTGGGCGTGAGTGTAGCTGGGGGGGACAGTGAAGGGGCTTTGGTGGCCCTCGCAGTTCTCATTGGCTTAGAGTTTGTCATTACTACTTGGTTCATAATAATGGGAGCAAAGCTTCTGCCTGCGGGCCGATCCACTGGGGGAAAGCAGCGATGAAGGGAACGAACTTAATTCGCAACCGACTAGAATCTCTTAACGATTCGCTATATGTACGTCTTCGTACGGCAGAAACCGAGCTATATCGTATTCTCGAATATAGTCAGGGCGGCCAACACCTTTCTTTCACGCCCCACGGCCTGTCCCATGTTACGGCAGTAGAACTCAATTATGATTGGCTTCTGAGTCAGACGGACATCGATAGTCTCAATGCCAGCGAGTGCTTCTGTTTGCTAGTGGCCACAATAGCCCACGACGTTCTCATGATCCCTAGGCGAGCAGGAGACGAGGCCAGAGCGAGGAAAGAACATGCCAAGAAACCACTTTCCTTCTTGCAGGCCAATGGGGATCGTCTTCACATCAATATCCATGAAGCTCAAGCAATTGCAGATATTATACGTGCGCACGGCGTCACTGACATTTCAGAGATTAATGAACACACCATCCTAAGCCATGACCGCGTCAACCTTCAGAAACTGGGTGCATGTCTTTCGATGGCCGATCTTTGCAATGCGGATGAGTCCAGAGCGCCTGGCATAGTCTTTAACTACCTAACACTAGACGAAGAGAGTGCCACCCATTGGCGTCGCCATATGCAAATTGGCGGCATCATGAGAAGCGGAACGTCCATTGAAGTCTCCGCGACTACGTTTACTGATGAAGGCGATGAAGCAGTTCAAGAGTACATAGAAACGATTGAAGAACAACTAAGTATTGTTTCCCCATTCTTTCGCACCGAACTTACGCCTATATTGGATGTTAAATTGACCAAGAGGCGACTCGCCTCCCCAATGGACCAGGAGTTGACATTCCGCACCGACCCAGGGTCGATACTCGAAACCCTCACTAGTGGCGTATACGATAGGCCCGACGTATACATACGGGAGCTTGTCCAAAACAGCCTGGACGCAACGTATATCCGTGAGGCAGTAGAACGCCGGAGAGGAGCCAAGTATGAACCTCAAATTGTTCTCACACGCTATCGGGAACGAGGTGTCCCTCGCGCCTTTAGGATAGACGATAATGGATGTGGCATGGATTTCGTCGATATCCAGGACGTTCTACTCACGGTCGGCAGCAGCATCGCCCGGCGCCGTAGTACTCAAGACTTGCTGCTTGGTACTACTCGGAAGAACCTAATTGCTACCTTCGGCATTGGATTGCTGTCATGCCTTAAAGTGGCAGATGAAATCCAAATTACGACTTCAAAAGGACGGGAGCAGGAAGGGATACGAATTACTATCCGAGGGCTAGGTGGCCAAATAACATCTGAACATGTGGAAGATGACGGTCAGGGAACGACAGTTTTGGTACTTCTGAAAGAGGGATCTCCAAAGCCATACGACGAAGATGACGAAGATGACAAAGCGGAGCTTTCTGATATTCTCGGCGAATCAGCAGTCGCGTATTACTGCCGGTATATAACCCAGGCCGCGCTATTTGTAGCTGACCTGGACTGGAGCCCAGAGGTTGAGCAATTGCCTCGATCGGAGCATATGGTCATCGCCGGCAGCGCGGAAAATAGGATAGACCCAAAGGAGCCGTCCGGTCATTGCCTGACTCAAGTCTTCGGGGACAATTATACCGCCTGGCTGTGGTTCAAAATCCTGCCCAAAGAGGGCTTCCTCGAGTCCCATGAGGGTCAGGCTGAGATCCTGAACGATGGCATATATGTAACGCATGAAGGCTCCTCTGCATGGGTGTCAGATGCCTTCAGACACTGTTCTGCGCGCATTAACTTTGTCGCTGGGGCAGTTAACCTATCTGTTTCGCGAAATAAGGTTGTGCAGGATGCCAAGCACCTCAAAGTGAAGCGGGAGCTGGCGGTTAAGGCTCGGGCTCTTGCGAGAACGTTGTCCGCGTTGACCGCCGATCCAAAACACCGCACGGCTGCCGCGCTAGCTCTTACGTGCATCTATAATGATCACCCTGAAGAGGACGACCCCAGACTATTCGCTGAAATGAAAGCTTACTGCGTTCCGATGGTAACTGGGGAAGTCGTCACTCTTGCCAACGTAAAGCAGGCCCAACCGCCGCTCATATATATGGCCTATTCTGCGGGGAGCGTCGTGGATTCCCTGGTCGAGTTCGACGGGAAGACGCTATATCATAAGGAGGACGACATTGTCACTCTTCAGGCCAATGTACTAGCCGGTCAAGGGGAGACCGTTCTAATGCTCGCTCGATCAGATAACAAAGATGGTCCAGTAGAGGCTCACCTGATCAACGCGTATTTTGAGAATGCCGATATAGATGTGACTGACCTTACGCAGGAAAGGCCAATAGAAGGAGCGCTGAAGTCGGAGCCGCTCCCGCAGGCATTGCGAAAGCGGCTGGGGAATCAAGTAAAGTTCGTAAGGATAAAGCAACTCTCCAAGACACGTGCTTGGTCCGTTGGGCATGAGACGTGGCTCAACCTGGCACATCCCGAAGTAGCTATTTGCTACGAGGTCCTACAGCGCAGTGCCGCGCAGAATGATGCTGCGGACCGAGAGATCCAGTTCCTTGCCGAATTGTTCATTCAACTGTTGGCCTGCAAGTTTCCTGAGGCGCTCCGTGGGGTTACATTCAGGCTAGCAGGCCTGCAGACTAGATCAGAATCCCGCAGCCGATGAGGACAGCCTACTCCTAACAACACTGGAAGTTAGCGCATTTAACCACTGGGGCATAGCAATGACAGCTAAATGTCTTCTTCTATCTGGCGCAGTCATACATTACCGTAGCCGTAGTCTTGGCTTGTGCGACGTGCCATCGTGGATGGCAAAAGTGGGGTGGCAAGTAAGTGAGTGATCAACGCGACAGTCTTCCGGCGCCACTCCCCACGATTGAAGCAGAGTTCGCTCTTGAGCGATACAGGTACCTCCTTCAGCAAATACATACCGCGAACGAAAATGTATACCGGTTTCTCGGTATCTACCAAACTTTAGCTACCGCGCTCGTGGCGGGTGGTCTTGCGTTGTTTGTCGGATACAGAAAATGGCACATTCCTGCATCGGTGGCACGATCCGGGTGGGTCGGCCTGATGGCCTTGGTTACAGTAATCGCTGTTTTCACTGTGCTATTGATTGTCATCGGCATTCTAAGCTGGCTCGACTATCGTCGCGAAGAATGCGAGCTAACGGACGCTGCTGTGGGTCCAGGCTTTCGGAAGCCACCGCAGTTGCGGAATTTCCTGCGATGGTACGAGACCTACATTATGTTGTTCATCGTTGGGTCTGTGGTGTTTCTTTGGTCCTGTACTTGGGCGTTCATCTTGCCATCTATGAAGTGACTATTTGGGAGACAGAATGGAAGCGGGAAAGGACTACATTGGCGTTGGCGTAGGCGCGGTGGTATTGGACAGTCAAGGTCAGCTATTTTTGGCACAACGCGGTCCGGCTGCTCGTAACGAGGTCGGAGCGTGGGAGTTCCCCGGTGGAGCGGTCGCTTACGGTGAGCGGCTTGAGGATGCTATTCAACGGGAGTTGATCGAGGAGTTTGGGATGATAGTTGAGGTAGTGGGCCAGCTCGCTGCCTTTGATCATATCCTGCCCGCTGAACATCAACATTGGGTTTCGATAACCTACCTTGCCATGCATTCTGACGGTCGGCCATATGTGCGCGAGCCGGAGAAGTGCAGCGAACTTGGCTGGTTCGCTGCTGATGACCTGCCTACTCCATTGTCTGAGATCACTTTCGCTAACGTTGAGCGGTTGAAGGTGATGCCAAATTGTCGCACGCTGTTCAAGGCGAGTTAGCTTTCCAGCATTAATCCTTTTGTCCTCCCGGCAGGTCTCGCATATTGCCGGGAAAGCTCACGGTCGAGGGTCAGCGTCGGTCGGCCACCTCACGGGGCTACTTCTGCCAAATGTCCCTCGTGGGCGCCCAGTCGTCGGGGTGGTCGGCGCATCAATGGTCGGCGAAGCTGATCGCATGCGACGGTCTGGAGGGCGGCTGTTTGACACGCGCCGGTGCCTGGCGCTGCCTGCCGAATAGCCGAGGTGATCTGCGACCCCTGCTCGGTACGGCCCGGCATGCGACGGGCGGGCCTCGGAGAGGCAGAGCCCGGCGCTGACGCCGGGCCAGCGGCGCCGCCAGGCGCCGCCTCGATCAGCGATCTCTTCAATGATCGGCATTCGTCCGATGACATCATCATGAACTGCTTTGATCACAGGATTGTGCAGAGCCGCATCCCCAGCTCGTCTGTAGTCGTTCGTATGCTACTCGCAGCGAGAGATGAAGTAGCTAACCTCACCGATCGCCCAGGCGGTGTTCAACGGCATGCGGCCCCATCAAGTTTGGGCATGAGTGGTCCCCAAGTGGTCCCAGCACTCCGAGGCGTTCACCACGCTGGTCTGAGGCCGGAGACCAGCAGACCGGCCACAGACCTGGGTTTACACCCAGAGATGCGACCGGCCTGCGCTGGTCGGGACGGCGGGATTTGAACCCGCGACCCCTTGACCCCCAGTCAAGTGCCCTACCAAGCTGGGCCACGTCCCGTCCGTACTCGCCGGACCTGTCGAGGATAGCGCACGGGGTGGCTGGCAGCGCATCGGCGCAACCGAAGGCACTCGCCGAGCCCGCGCCGGTCACCCAGCCCTTGATGAGGCTACTGAACCGGCAGCGGCCTCCTCGTTGCGGACGACGTGGGGCCGGCGCACAAACGGCGCATAACACGGCTTCCCGGGGGCCGGGGTGGTCATCGCCCTTGTGATCAAGCACCAGACCGTGGCCGGCAACATCATCGTCGCAACACGATCTTCGGCTGGCCTCATCAAGCCTGCTGTGCATGGTCATGAACGACCCCCGACAGTTATTACGACGAGCGCACATTTCTGATGAGCCGGGCACTTCGACGGGTCAGTGGTTCGTTCCCTGGGTAGGGCGGGCATAGCCTGACCACACCCAGTTCGAGGTCGAGCCGGGGGCACACCGACGGAGCGCGCATGACGGCACGCGAATCGGCCTGGGACGGCGGGCCGCCCGATCCACCCACGGCACCTCTGCCTGCGGTGGACTACTGGGGCAATGTCAGCACCAACTACTTCGCGCCTTTCGACTGGCAGCCGCCCGCCACCTATCAGCCTCCGCAGTCCTTCCAGGTTCCCCGTGCACGCCGTCGCGGGCGCCGGCTGCTGCGCCGCCTCACCCTGTTCATTGTCGTCATTGTCGCCCTTGCGGTACTCGCGTTCGGCGTCCTGCTGCTAGTCACGCCGTCGGTCAGGAACGCCACGGCGCTGGCCCAGGCTCAGGCCCTGGCCCATCACTCCGTCTACCCGGGCCCGCCGGTGCCAGCCCGCTTCGCGGCATCCCTGGTGGCGACCGAGGACCACCGGTTCTACTCCGAGCCTGGCATCGACCCGTTTGCCGTCGGGCGGGTGATCGAGGCCGCCGTCACCCGCAAGGGCGACCAGGGCGGGGCGACCATCGACCAGCAGCTGGCCAAGATGCTGTACACGCCCGGCGGGTCGGGGGCGCAGGCCAAGGCGAAGCAGGTGGGACTCGCCGTCAAGCTCTCCCTGTCCTACAGCCATCCCCAGATCCTGCGGATGTATGCCGATGTGGCCTACTTCGGCCACGGGTACTACGGCCTGTCCGCCGCGAGCTGCGGCTACTTCGGCACCACGTCAGCGGGCCTGTCCTGGCCGGAGGCGGCGATGCTGGCTGGCCTCGTCCAGGGGCCATCCAGCGATGACCCGCTCCTGCATTACGCGCAGGCCCGCGCCCGTGAACACCACGTCCTCGGCAGGCTGGTCGCCATGCACACCCTCAGCCAGGCGCAGGCCGACGCCGCGTTCGCCCAGCCGCTGCACTTGGTTGGCGGGCCCAGCACAGGCTGCACCGCCTAGACACCGCCCAGACCATCCTTAACGACTGGCCGCCGCTCAATGCCGACCGGCCACTCCGGGGCCGTTACAGGGGAGCGTCGTGCCCCGGCGTCACGGTCCCGCCGCGCATCGGGGGGAGTGTCGTGCCCGTGCCGCCGACCAGGTGCCCGTTGGCCTGCGGCAGGACCGGCCCAGCGTGCCCGTTGGCCTGCGGTAGTCCCTGCGTAGCCAGTCCCGGTGTCGCCGCCGCGGCGGGCTGCGTGGCGCGCCACACCCAGGTCCGGTAGGACCAGAACCGGAACAGCGTGCCGAACGCGATCCCGATGAGCAACGCGACGTTGTACGACAGCTTGTCGGTCATGCCGAGCACGTAGTACGCGAAACTCAGACATGCGAGCTGGATGCCCAGACCGACCCCGTTGAGCACGAAGAACAGCACAGATTCCCGGCCCAGGCCGGCCCGGTCGCGGTGCCGGAACGTCCAGTAGCGGTTGCCGCCGAACGACACGCCCGTCGCGACGACGGTGGCGATCACGTTGGAGATGAGCGGGCCCAGCGCGGCCTGGAAGTGCAGCAGGTTGGTGCCGACCTCGGTGACCAGGAAGGCGATGACGCCGACGACGCCGAACTTGGCAAGCTCGTGGATCAGCTGCCTGAATCGCTCATAGAGCTTGCGGGCGTACGTCACCTGGGCATCTTCCTCTCACGAGCCCCGCGCTAGTGAATCCCGATGCATGTGACAGTACCGGCCCTGGCCGGCTTGCGTGGCCAGTGGGGCCGGTCTCTGGACCCGGATGACGACAGCGGCGACGAATACTCGTTCGGGAAAAGACGGACCATCACGGTAATGTCGCGGACGTGTCTGCTGCCACTGCGCTCATCCGTGCCCGGGGCCTGACCAAGCGGTTTGGAACATTCACGGCAGTGGACGGGATCGACTTCGACCTGTATCGCGGCGAGGCCTTCGGCTTCCTCGGCCCGAACGGCGCGGGCAAATCATCCACCATGCGCATGATCGGCTGTGTCTCGCCGCCGAGCGCGGGCGAATTGTCCATCCTCGGCCTCGACCCGGTGGCAGATGGCCCCGCGATCAGGGCCAGGCTTGGCGTGGTGCCCCAGGAGGACACCCTCGATGTGGAGCTGACGGTCCGCGAGAACCTGCTCATCTATGGCCGCTACTTCGGGCTGCCCCGCGCGGTGATCCGCGAGCGCTCCGCGCGGCTGCTGGACTTCGTGCAGCTCGCCGACCGTCAGGATGACCGGGTCGAGCCGCTGTCCGGCGGCTTGAAGCGCAGGCTCACGATCGCCCGCTCGCTGATTAACGAGCCGGAGATCATGCTCCTGGACGAGCCGACCACCGGGCTGGACCCTCAGGCCCGGCACGTGGTCTGGGACCGGCTGTTCCGGCTTAAGCAGCAGGGTGTGACGCTGGTCCTGACCACGCACTACATGGACGAGGCGGAGCAGTTGTGCGACCGCCTGGTGGTGATGGACGCCGGGAAGATTGTCGCTGGCGGCTCGCCCCGCGAGCTGATCGACGAGTACTCCACCCCCGAGGTGCTTGAACTCCGGTTCGACCCGGCCGTCCACGAGACGGCCGCCGAGAAGCTTGCGGGCGTGGTGTCGCAGCGCAAGGAGGTGCTGGCCGACCGGGTCCTGCTCTACGTCCGGGACGGGGACGCCGCCCTCGCCGCCGTCCGCGGCCTGGGCCTGGAGCCGCTGACGTCGTTGGTCCGGCGGAGCACGCTGGAGGATGTCTTCCTCCGGCTGACCGGCCGGCGCCTGGAGGACTGATGGCCTCCAGCGCGATGCCGGCCCACGGGCCCGGGCTCCCGCTCGGGCCCGCGTCCCCGCCTGGGGCCGCGTCCCCGCCTGGGGCCGCGTCCCCGCCTGGGGCCGCGTCCCCGCCCGCGCGATCACATGCACCCACGGGCCGCTGGGTCTTCGCGGCGCGCCAGCTGCGGTTCTGGCTGACCGACTACCGGCGGACCTGGCGCGGCTCGATCTACTCCAGCGTGCTGACCCCCCTGCTCTACCTCGGTGCGATGGGGCTCGGGCTGGGCACGCTGGTGGACGCGCACGGCCGGGCGGGCCTGGGCGGCGTGAGCTATCTCGCCTTCCTCGCACCGGGGCTGCTGGCCGCCGCGGCCATGCAGACCGCCGTCGCGGAGGCCACCTACCCGGTCTTCGGGTCGGTCAAGTGGAACAGGACGTACCAGGCCGCCGTGTCCTCGCCGCTGCGCCCCTCGGACGTGTTCCATGGCCATCTGCTCTTCGTCACCATGCGCCTGACCATGAACTCGGCGCTGTTCCTGACGGTCGCGGCGGCGTTCGGGGCCCTGCACTCCGCATGGGTGATCGCAGCGCTGCCGGTCGCCGTGCTGACCGGGCTCGCCTTCGCGGCGCCCGTCGAGGCCTGGGCGGTGACCTGTCAGAAGGACACCTCATTCGCGGTGATCTTCAGGTTCGGGCTGATCCCGCTGTTCCTGTTCTCGGGCACGTTCTTCCCCATCACCCAGCTCCCGGCGTGGCTCCGCCCGCTCGCCTACCTCACCCCGCTGTGGCATGGGGTGTCGCTCTGCCGGGCGCTCAGCCTGGGCACCGCCGACCTGGGTGGCGCGCTCACGCACGTCGGCTATTTGGCGGCCATCGCCGCGGCCGGGATCGCCGCGGGGAACCGGACCTACCGGCGGCGGCTCTATGTCTAGCGTTCACGACCTGCCGCTGCGCGTGCTCCCCGTGCCCGGGCTGCTCGCCCGCGCCCGCGCGGGCATGGGCGGGCGCGGCAGCATCCACCTGGTGGAACGGCACGCACGGGTCTACCGGCACACCTGGCTCATCCTTGCGTCGGGCGTGGCCGAGCCGCTGTTCTACCTGCTGTCGATCGGGGTTGGCCTTGGCAAACTGGTCGGCACGGTAACCGGGCCCGGCGGTCACCCGGTCAGCTACGCCACCTTCGTCGCGCCCGCCCTGCTGGCCAGTGCGTCGATGAACGGGGCCATCTTCGATTCGACCTTCAACGTGTTCTTCCGGCTCAAGTACGAGAAGCTCTACGACGCGGCACTGGCCACGCCGATGCGGGCCGGTGACGTGGCGCTCGGCGAGATCAGCTGGGCGCTGCTGCGGGGCGGGCTGTACGCGCTGGCGTTCATGCTGGTCATGATCGCGATGGGCCTGGTGCACTCGGCCTGGGCGGTGCTGGCGCTGCCCGCTGCCATCCTCACCGGGTTCGCCTTCGCGGCGGCGGGCATGGCGGCCACCACCTACATGCGCAGCTGGCAACACTTCGAGTTCGTTACGCTCGCGTCACTGCCGATGTTCCTCTTCTCCACGACGTTCTACCCGCTGGATGTCTACCCGCGCCCGCTGCAGATCGTGGTCGAGTGCACGCCGCTGTACCAGAGCGTGAACTTGCTGCGCGATCTGACGCTGGGCGCGGTCAGCCCGGCCCTGCTGTGGAGCGTGCTCTACCTGGCGGTGATGGGCGTGGCCGGCCTCAGCCTCGCTGGCACCCGGATCGGCCGCCTCCTCCTCACCTGAACATCAACCCGGGCGCCTGCGCCGGCCCCGTCGCCGGGGCTGCCGCCTTCTCCTCACCTGAGCATCAACGCGGCCGTCTGCGCCGGCCCCGTCGCCGGGGCTGCCGCCTTCTCCTCGCCTGAGCATCAACGCGGCCGTCTGCGCCGGCCCCGTCGCCGGGGCTGCCGCCTTCTCCTCGCCTGAGCATCAACCCGGCCGCCCGGGCCCGCCCTCATTGCCCCGGCCGCCGCCTCCTCCTCACCTGGGCCGGTGATTCAATCAAATGGTGGTCAAGGTTGCAGCTAGGCAGGAACCCGCGCGTCTAGATTTGACTGTTACCCTCAGCAAGCTCGAAATCCCTAGCCGGATCCCCAGATCCGCCTGATCACCTCGATGTCCGCCTGCTGAAAGGCCTATCGCCATGCGCCTGGCGCATCAGCCGGGTCACGCCGGCCTGTCCCCGGCCACCCGGGGCCTCGCCTGGACGGCCGCCGGGTCGCTGGTGGTCAGCGTGGGGCTGATGACGGTAGTGGGATTGAGCGGGCCATCAGTGACCGTCCCGAAGTTGGCGCCGGCTTCGCCCTGGCCGCCGTACTTCATATCGGGCCACCCCTCCCATGTAGCGGTGACCGTGCTCGACTGGCTCGCGGTCGGTCTCGGCGGGCTGGGTCTGGCGGCGGCGCTGCTGGCGGCGCGCCGTGGCTGGCGCCCGAGCCCGCAGCGGCTGATGGTGGGATGCCTGCTTGCGGTGATCGCGCTGCTGCTCGTGCCGCCCCTCGGCTCCACCGACATGCTCGATTATGGGATCTACGGGCGGATAGCCGCACTCGGCCATAGCCCGTACGTGATGACCCCGGCACAGCTCACGGCGTCCGGTGATCCAGTCGGCAGGTTCAGCCCGCCCGCGTGGCAGGACATGCACTCGGTCTACGGTCCGCTCGGCACGTTCTCCGAGCGTGCCGCGTCACTCCTGGCCGGCCCCTCGACAGCAAAGACGGTCTTCTGGCTCAAGGTGGAGAACGCGCTGGCCTTCCTCGCAGTGGCGCTGGCCCTTGACCTCCTGTTCCGGTCGGACCGGGGCGCCCGGACGCGCGCGCACCTGCTGTGGTCGGTGAATCCGCTGATGCTGTGGGCCATCCTCGGCGGCGGCCACATCGATGGGCTGGCAGCGGCTGCGGGTTTCCTCGGCCTGCTCTGCCTGCGCCGGCTGGGTGCCGCCCGCGGGCTCGCCTCTGGCCTGCTGATCGGCGCCGCCATCGCGATCAAGGCACCGTTCGTGTTCTTCCTGCTCGGGCCGGCCTGGGCGGCGCGCCGGTCGCCGCGGACGCTGGCCGCAGTCGCGCTGGGGGCTGTCGCCGTGGTGGTGCCCTGCTACCTGCTGGCCGGCCGGGCCGCGGTCACCGGGGTGGTATCGCGCGCGTCCGGGGTACCGGTCCCGTACCAGCCGTGGCAGCTGCTGACCAGGGCGCTGGCCATGCATCACACAACCAACTTCAGCAACGCGGTGGCGCTGTGCGCATTCGCCGTGCTGGCGCCGGTCCTGCTCTGGCGGTTGCCACCCGGCTCGGCCAGCCCGGCCGGCCTGCCGTTCGCCCGGCCCGTGCTGGCTGTGTCGCTAGCCTGGCTGATCTGCACGCCGCAGCAGCGGCCCTGGTATGACGCGATGATCTTCCCGCTGCTGGCGCTGATGCCCGCGACCCGGCTGGACTGGATCGTCGTGGTCCGCGCCGTGGCCACCGCCGCGGGGGAACTTCCCGGGGTGGCGTTCTATCGAGGGCTGCACCCACCCTGGCTGGGATCCGCCGTCTACATCACCACCCGAGGCGTCGTGCCCATAACCCTCGTGGCGGTGGCCGCCGCGCTGGTCTGGCTGTGCGTCACTGGGCGCTGGGTGCCTGGCGGGCGGGCCGGCCAGGCGGGTGGCGGGCGGCCACTGCCGGATCTGGCTGAGTCCGGCTCTCTCGGCTGAGGGCCCTGGCCTGGAACATGGGGCGGGCCGCCCGGGCCGCGAACACCAGCAGCATGACGAACAGAGCCATTCCCGCCAGGATGTACAGGTTCCCGACGATCAGGTACAGCCCGTGCCAGTGGTACTCGGGGTACCACGGCTGGTCACCGCGCCGGTAGTAGATACCCGGATTGGTATTGGCAGGTGCCCAGATAAGCCCCTCGGAGAAGGCGCCCAGATCGTCAGCCTGGCCCCAGAGGCTTCCCGGCCACGCCGCGAATACCAGGACCATCCCGGCGGCCAGCCCGATGGCGGCCCACCTGGCCGCCGTGTGCCTGGAACGCACGGCATAGTGAGCGGCCACCACCACGGCGGGGATGATCCATACCCAGTGATGATCCCAGCTGATCGGCGAGATCAGCAGCCCGGTGAGCGCGCAGGCCAGCAGGCCCGCCATCCGGTGGCCGGCCCGGTCAAGGATGGCCGCGCAGGCCAGCCCCAATGCCCCGGTCACTACGGCGGCCGCCAGCCAGCCGGGCTGCGCGCCAGCGACACTGCCGGCAAGCCGGGTGATAATGCCCCGCAACGACTGGTTGCCCTCCCAGCCGACGAATCCGGTGCGGCTGCCCTGGCCGAACAACCCGCCCAGCCACCACTTGGCGGAATCGCCGGGCAGAACCGTGAAGCCGAGCAGGACCGTCGCGGCAAAGGCCCCGCACGCGACGGCGGCCTGGCGGAACCTCCGGGTCAGTAGCAGGTACGGGATGAAGATCAACGGCACCAGCTTGATCCCGGCCGCGATCCCGATGCCAGCGCCCTTCCACCACCGGCGGTCCGGCTGGGTTTGATCCCAGATGATCAGTGCCATCAGCACGAGCTCGACCTGGCCGAGGAACAGCGTGCGCTGTACCGGCTCGGTCCAGAACAGCGCCGCGGCCGCCAGCAGGGTCGCGCCCAGGCGGGCAAGCCCGCGCGGGTAGCCGAGGCCGCCGAAGGTCATCCAGATCGTCGCCAGGAGGGCCGCGATGTTCACCCCGACGGAGATCTTCGTCAGTAGCGTGAAGGAAGTCAGCGACAGGATCGTGAACACCATCGCGGCGAACGGGGGATAGGTGAACTTCAGGTGCCCCACTACCGCCTTGTCATACAGCGGTGCGGCGAGGTGAGCGTTGTACAGCGGCGTTTCATGCCGGACAATGCGCCCGCCGTCGGTGTATACCCGCAGATCAACCGGCTCCATCCAGTGATTGGACGGATGGGTCAGGGCATACCAGACATAGACCGCAATGGCGGCGGCGAACGCGGCCGAGCCGACGGCGAGCAGCCAGTCGCCGGGTCGGCGCCGCGCGGGCGCGGCCGAATCCGGGCGGGCCAGGGCCGGCTGGCGCGCAGCGCTCACAGCGTCTCCCGCTCGCCTACGGGCGCTTTAGGGCGCCGCCTTCCCTCGTCGCTCGTTCCTCGCTCCTCAGTCCAGGCGACGCCGCGCCCCTCCGGCTCGCTCACTGTGTCTCCCGCTCGCCTGCGGGGCGCTTTAGGGCGCCGCCTTCCCTCGTCGCTCGTTCCTCGCTCCTCAGTCCAGGCGACGCCGCGCCCCTCCGGCTCGCTCACAGCGGCCTGGCCGCTTCGGCGGAACTCACCCGAACACGATAACGGCGGCGGCCACGCGCCACGTGCCGCGCGTCTGGACTCAGCGGGCCGGCCCCCAGGAAAGAAGTGGTCAGCCGTCGCTTCGCTTAGGGCAGCGTGGCCGCGATATTCGCCGCGTAAATATCAGCCTGGTTCCCGCTCAGGGCCGGATAGTCGCTGCCCCAGCTAGCCACGACCTCCGTGGGCGAGAGCGCGGTCAGCCCGGTGGTGTCACCGGGCCAGACCGCGCTGCTCCCGTAGTCCGTCGAGATCTGCGCCGGTCCGGACAACCAGCCCCTGGTGACCGAGAAGGCGCGCAGAAATAGGGCATAGCCGGCCGGGTTGCTGTCGGACAGCCAGCTCACGTAAGCGATCCCGCTACCGCCACCGGTCACCTCCATGATGTGCGGCACGTTGAGCCGGTCCGGCGGCACCTGGATGGGTGCCGACCAGCGTGCACCGTGGTCGGTCGAGAAGGACAGCCACCCGATGTCGTTCGCGGACCCGTCCGGGTTCGTGCCCTGCGTGTCCCAGGTGGCGTAGAGGTTCCCAGCCGTATCGATCCCGATGCCGCCGTCGATCCACCACTCGGATAGCGACATCGTCCCGGCCTGCGCTCCAACCGGCACCGGCTTGGACCACGTCGTCCCGCCGTCGCTCGAGGACGTGAAGTAGCTGTACGCCGGGTTCATCGTGTAGATCGTGGGGTTGGTGATCTGGTAGCCCTGGTAGAGCACGTCAATGCGGCCGTTCGGCTCCACCACCAGCGGCGCGCTGTCCCCACCACTGGCTGGAAAGCCGGGGCTGATGTAGGACATCTTGCTCCAGGTCTTGCCACCGTCGGTGGACTTCTGCATCACCACGTTGAGGTCGCCGGTCGCGAACGCGCAACTGCCATTGCTGGCGCAGATATACGTGATCGAGGTCCGCTCCGGGCCGTAGTCCCAGGTCACGTAGACAGTGCCGTCCGGGCCGACCGCGATGAAGTCCCGATCTCCCCAGTTCTTCGGGTCCGGCGGAATCAACGACGAAGACTGGGTGAATGTCGCCCCATGGTCGGACGAAGCGTCCACCACCGGGTAGTACTGGCCCCCACGCGACAGCATGAACGAGGCGTAGACGGTACCGTCAGGCGCGACGGCTATCGCGGGATCCCAGGTGTTGAGGTTGGAGCCAACAGTGCCGGGCATGTTGACCGGCGCATCCCAGATGCGCCCGCCGTCGGCCGACCGGGCCACGGCGATCCCCTTGCAGCCCATCCACTCCTCGTAAACGTAGCCCAGCTTGGCATCAGCCGCCTGCTCCACCTCGGCATTCTGGCCGCCGCACGTGCTGACGTCGGTGATCGGACCAACCTGGTAGACCGCAGTCGATCCGGCCGCTGCACCACCTGCCGCACTGGCGGTAGCCGTGCCCATGGCGGTGCCCAGCGTGACCACGCTCAGCGCGGTGACGACGCGGAAGCTTCGGAGGTGCCGAGACATCGTCCTACCCTCTTTCGTTACCGACCGTGCCGTATCCGGTTTACGGGGTTGGGGTTAGCACCGTGTCGCAGTAGGTGGAGTCAGGGCCGAACGGGCCGCCGCACAACGGCGTAGTCGAGAATTGGCCGTCCTGGTCATAGTCAAACTGGGTGCCCGGATAGTCCGCTCCATAGGTGAACGCCGAGTCCGTGCCGTTGAAGGCATACCAGGGGTAGCTGCAATACGGGCCACCGTAGCTGGAGCAGTACTGGTTCACCTCGGCGGTGCCGCCGAAGTCGCTGACTGCCGCCCATTTGTTCGCCGTTGACCCGTTGGCGAACGTGACGGACTTGATCTGCAGCGGGCTGAAGCCAAGCCAGTGAGCGGCGTCGTAGGAGTCGCAGGAAGTCTGGCCTGGCAGGCAGAACTGGGCCGCAGGGGTTGTGAACGGCGAGGTGTGACCGATCTCCCAGACGAAGGAGTTGGGGGTGTCGTTCACTATGCCCCAGCCGAGCGCATTGCCGATCTTCTGCTGGCTGAACGCTGGGAGCAGCGGACCATACTTGCTGTTCAGCACGACGGTCCCGGAGTGGCCAGTGGTCAGGTCAGTGATGTTGATGTGCCAGCCATCGGTGGCGGAGCCGACGAAGAAGTGGACGCGGATGGTGTCCCCGGCGTTCATCACCAGCGGCTGGGAACTGGACCCGTCGTAGAGTTCGGCGTTGAACGCCGCGTTCTCGGCGGAACTCTTGGAGCTCACCTGCCAGACAGGCGTGCAGACGGTGAACTTGTCAGGGGCGTAGCTGACGTTGAAGCCACCGGCCGAGTTGCAGCTGCTGACGACGGCGTCGGGGTAGAACTGCACCTCCAGGAATGCCTGGCCGAACAGCGCGTGCGGGTTGGGGTCGGTCACCGTACCGCCCCACCAGAATGTGGGGCCGACCGAGGAGACCGGCACGGTGCCATCGGAGGGCAGCACGGCGGTCCAGGTGAGGTCCTGGGCGGAGCCCGCCAGCGACGACACCGGGTCCAGCTCAGGCTCGTCATGCCCGGTGCACCCCTGTGCGTACCAGATGTTGTTCTGGACGTTGGGGTGATGGGCGATGCAGTCTCCCGCGCCCGATTGCCCGCTGCTGCCTTGCTCCGCGCTGCCCGGCTGGCCCGCTGCCACCGCACCGGCGGAAGCGCCCAAAGTGAGGGCCATCACGACTATGCCCCGGCGGAATCGTGTCCACGACATGGCTACCCCTCACGCATGACGCACGACGGCATAAAACCCGTGCAGGCTACATCGGAATTACAGAGCTGTGCCAGATTCAAATGAGCCTTCCCATATGTGCCGGCAAAGGCGACAATCGCGCCCGGTGAGGCCGAGAGGTCCGGGGGCCGGGGAGCCCGGGAAGCCGGGCGGCTTCTGCTGGAGGCCGGCCACGATGCATAGCGGGCGTGGGTACATGTGCTGCGAAGGTGAGGGAGCGGCCGCGCCGGGACGAGATCTACCGGAGCATCATTTGCCCGGCGGGTTCGTGACCGAGGTCGTCCGCGTCGGCGACACGGTGCGCCGGCCACCGCCGGCTGGGGCGGAGTTCGTGCACGACCTGCTCGACCTGTTCGAGCGGTGCCGCTGGGGCGGGGCGCCCAGGTTCCTCGGCATCGATGAGCGTGGCCGGGAGATCTTGAGCTTCCTGGAAGGCCACGTGGCATGGGAGCCCATCCAGCCGCCCAGCGTGTGCTCGGAGGAGAGCCTGGTCCAGGTGGCGCGGCTGGTCCGGGAATTCCACGACCTCACGGCGGGCACGCCGCTGGCCGGAGGCGGCGAGGTCATCTGCCACAACGACCTGTCGCCCAAGAACACCGTGTACCGGGAGACCGGCGCCGGCCTGCGACCGGTGGCCTTCATCGACTGGGACGCCGCCGCCCCCGGCGAGCGCATTCACGACGTCGCGCATGTGTGCTGGCAGTACCTGGGCCTGGGCCCGGGTGTAACCGACCTCGACCGGGCCGCGCGGCGCGTGCGGATGACTTGCGACGCCTACGGCCTCAACGGCCGTGACGCGCTCGTGGAGACGGTCCTGTGGTGGCAGGACCGGTGCTGGCGCGGCATCGAGGCCGGCGCCGCTGCCGGTGAGCCAGCCATGGTCCGACTGCGCGACAACGGCGCTGCCCGGTCGGTCCGCGACGCCTATCGCTGGGTCGCGCAGCACCGCGATGAGCTGAACGCAACGTTGGCGTAGGAACGCGCGTTGACTGGCGGGGCGTTGATTGGCCGGACAAGCGCCTGATTTGTACGTTTCTGTAACTTAGCGGATGCGGCGCGCGCTGCGAGTCGATGAAGGAGGGGTGCACACTGTTGCTGTAGCTGCAGGTCGTAACCGCGGATCGTGAAACGGCGACCCGATCGGGCCGTGCTGAACGGCCGCCGTCGGCTGGTTCGCCGGAAGGCGTTCGGGCACTCTGTGAGCATGGCGGAGCCTGCCTGAAACATCCTGATCGAGCGGTGCACGTGACTCTCAGCGACGCGTGTTAGGCTGCCCGGCCATGTCGCAGGATGGACAGCCAGAGGCAGGCGAGGGACCGGAGGGCGCGATCACCACAGACCCTGGCTTTGCGGACCTCCTGCCCCGGGCATCCGGCGAGGTCAGTGCGATACCTGAGGTCGGCCCGGTCCCCGAGGCCAGCTCCGTCCCAGAAGGCAGCTCGGCGCTGGAAGCCAGTCCGGTCCTGGAAGGCAGCGCGATGCCGGACGCCAGTTCGTTGCCCGAGGCCAGTTCGTTGCCCGAGGCCAGTTCGTTGCCCGAGGCCAGCTCCGTCCCAGAAGGCAGCGCGGCGCTGGAAGCCAGAACGGTCCTGGAAAGCAGCGCGGTGCCGGACGCCAGCCCGGTCCCCGAGGCCAGCTCCGTCCCTGCGGCCAGCCCGGTCCCCCAGGCCAGTCCCGTCCCGAAGGCCAGTCCGGTCCCTGCGGCCAGCCCGATGCCGGAGGGCAGCCCAGTTCCGGAGGGCAGCCCAGTTCCGGAGGGCAGCCCAGTTCCGGAGGGCAGCCCGGTGCCGGACGCCAGTCCGGCATCACGGACCGACGACGTCCCGGCGGCGCAGCGGGGGGACTGGGTCCCGTGGCTGATCGCCCTCGTGGTGTTCGTGGCCTACAGCGTGATCTCGATCTCCCGCTACGCGCGCCGTGATCCAGGCTCGTGGGACCTGGGCATCTTCACCGAGTACGTCAAGCAGGCCGCCCACCTGCACGCGCCGGTCGCCAGCATCAGGGGCTCCGGCTTCAACCTGCTCGGCGACCATTTCCAGCCCATCGTGGCGTTGATCGCCCCGTTCTTCCGGATAGCCCCGAGCCCAGTCACGCTGCTCGTGGCCCAAGCGCTGCTCACGGCGCTGTCCGTGATCCCGGTAAGCCGCGCGGCGACGGCCAAGCTGGGCGCCTCGGCGGGCCGGGTGATCGGCGCGGCGTACGGGCTCTCGTGGGGCCTCCAGCAGATGATCGATTTCGACTTCCACGAGATCGCCTTCGCCGTGCCGCTGCTGGCCTGCTCCCTGTCCGCGCTGCTGCGGGGCCGGACGCGGGCGGCCATGTTGTGGGCGCTGCCCCTGGTCTTCGTCAAGGAAGACCAGGGGTTCACCGTGGCCGCCATCGGCGTGATCATCCTGATCAATGCCCGGAGCGCCCGGGTCCAGGCCGAAGCCGCAAACAGCAGCCGGGCAAACAGCAGCCGAGCAAACAGCAGCCGAGCAAACAGCAGTCAGGCGGCCAGCACCGGGGCCGTCGACGCCGGGCTCTTCCTCGTGTTCTGGGGTATCGCCTGGTCCCTCCTCGCGATCACAGTGATCATCCCGCACTTCAACGTGGCCCATCAGTATCCGTACTGGAACGACGGCGGCGCGATCAACCTCGCCCCCGGGCATCATCCGGCCAGCGCGCTACTGGGCCAGGTCACCAGCGCCTACCGGGAGAAGCTCCACACCACGGCGATGATCTTGCTGCCGGTGGCGTTCCTCGCGCTGCGGTCGCCGCTCGCACTGGTGGCCGTGCCCATCCTCGCCCTGCGTTTCCTGTCGACCAATAGTTATTTCTGGGGCACGGCATGGCATTACAACGCGACCGTGATGCCGATCGTCTTCATCGCCGCGATCGACGCCCTGGCCCGGTTGCGGGCCAGCCGGGCCGCCGCGCCGGATCGGGCGCGCCGGATGCTCGCCGCCGCCACCGTCCGGTTCGGCCCGGCGGCCATGCTGGCCATCGCGGTCGTGCTCGCATTCCAGTTCCCGCTGGACGGCCTCTGGAATTCGCGGACGTACCTGGTTGATCAGCACGTCCGGGCGGAGAACGCGGCCATGGCCAGGGTGCCCGACGGGGCCACGGCAGAGACGACGCTGACCATGCTGGCGCCCCTGGCCGCCAGGGCCGACACGTACTGGATCGGCATCTCGCCCAATCCGGCCCCCCAGTACATCGTGTTCGACGAGTCCAACAGCGGCTGGAGTCCGGCGCCGGCCAACGTGCTCACGTTCGTCGAGCAGCGCCACCCTGGCGTCGCCTACCAGCAGATTTTCCTGGCCGACCAGGTTTACGTGTTCCGCCGCTCTTAGTCCGATACTGGCGGGTAGGTAGAGTCTTGATCGGATCCCGTCGGGAGAGGCCATGGACTTCGCGTACGACACTCACACTGAGGAACTCCGGAAACAGCTCCTCGACTTCATGGACGAGTGGATCTACCCGGCCGAGCCGGTGTTCGCCGAGCAGGTGGCAAGCAACGCGCGGGCAGGCGATCCCTGGCGCCGCCCCCCCGTGGTGGCTGAGCTGAAGCACGAGGCGCGCAGTCGTGGCCTGTGGAACCTCTTCCTTACCCATAACGATTCCGGTCCAGGACTCACGAACCTCCAGTACGCGCCGTTGGCTGAAATCACCGGGCGCAGTCCATGGCTAGCTCCCGAAGCGCTTAACTGCGCCGCACCGGACACCGGGAACATGGAACTGCTGGCCGAGTTTGGCACGGAGCAGCAGCGTGACCGCTGGCTGCGCCCGCTCCTTGACGGCGAGATCAGGTCCGCGTTCTGCATGACCGAGCCTGATGTCGCGTCCTCGGACGCGTCCAACATCGCGACCAGGATCGAGCGTGACGGCGCCGAGTACGTGATCAACGGCCGGAAGTGGTGGTCATCGGGGGCGATGAACCCCGAGTGCGCGATCCTGATCGTGATGGGCCGGACCGCCCAGGAAGGCGACCGGCACCGCCAGCAATCCATGATCCTCGTGCCCAGGGATACCCCGGGCGTCAGCATGCGGCGCGGGATAACCCTGTTCGGCTACGACGACGCGCCGCACGGCGGCCACGCGGAGGTCGAGTTCCGCGATGCCCGGGTGCCCGCGACCAACCTGATCGCGGGGGAGGGGGACGGTTTCGCCATCGCCCAGGCCCGGCTCGGTCCCGGCCGGATCCACCATTGCATGCGCCTGATCGGCGCGTCCGAGCGGGCGCTCGAGCTGATGTGCCGGCGGGTCACCAAGCGGACTGCGTTCGGCAAGGCACTGGCTGAGCAGGGGGTGATCCAGGACTGGATCGCCGAGGCGCGGGTGCGCATCGAGCAAGCCCGGCTGCTCGTGCTCAAGACGGCATGGATGATGGACACTGTGGGCAACAAGGGAGCGCACACCGAGATCCAAGCCATCAAGATCGCCACTCCGGCGATGGCCGAATGGGTAATCGACAAGGCGATCCAGGCCCACGGCGCGGCCGGCGTCAGCCAGGATTTTCCGCTCGCCGCCCTGTGGGCGAATGCCCGCACGCTCCGGTTCGCGGACGGCCCCGACGAGGTGCACAAGCGCTCGCTGGCCCGCCGGGAACTGCGGCCTTACCAGCGATAGCCCCCGCAGGACCAGGAAAAGACACCGAACAAGGAGAATTAGCACATGCCACAGGACGCACAACGGGTCGCGATCGTGACAGGTGCCGCCCGCGGCATCGGTGCTGCCACGGCCCGCCGCCTGGCCGCCGATGGGCTGGCCGTTGCCGCGCTCGACCTGGACGCGGGCCGCTGTGCGGCAACGGTAGAGGCGATCAGCTCAGCGGGCGGGCGGGCCTTCGCCGTGGCCGCCGACGTCACCCAGGCCGACCAGGTGGAGACCGCCATCGGCAAGGTCGTCGCGGAACTGGGCCCTCCCGCGGTCCTGGTCAACAACGCCGGGGTGCTCCGCGACAATTTGATCTTCAAGATGTCCGAAGACGACTGGGACACCGTCCTCGGGGTGCACCTGCGCGGCGCGTTCCTGATGAGCAGGGCGGCCCAGAAGCACATGGTGGACCAGCGGTTCGGCCGGATCATCAGCCTGTCGTCCAGTTCCGCGCTCGGCAACCGGGGGCAGGTCAACTACTCGGCGGCCAAGGCCGGCCTGCAGGGCTTCACCAAGACCCTCGCCATCGAACTCGGCCAGTTCGGCATCACCGCGAACGCGGTCGCGCCCGGGTTCATCGTCACCGACATGACCGCGGCGACGGCGGCCCGGGTGGGCATGAGTTTCGACGACTTCCAGAAGGCGGCGGCCTCCCAGATCCCGGTCCGCAGGGTGGGCCAGGTCGAGGACGTCGCGAACACCATCTCATTCCTGGCCAGCGAGGGCGCTGGGTTCGTATCCGGTCAGGTGATCTACGTGGCAGGCGGGCCGCTGTGCTAGATGACACCGGGCTGAAAGACACCGGTCTGAAAGGCACGGGGCCGTCCGGCCCCGTGACCTCCGACGACCTGCGTGAACGCGTCCGCGAATTCCTGGCCGGCCACGACCCGGTCACCCTGCCCCGGCTTGAGTTCCTGGGGGCCCGCTTCGACGCGGGCCTGGCCTCGGTGCATTACCCGCCCGGCCTGGGCGGCCTGGGCCTGCCGCGCGCGGTGCAGTCCGTGGTGGACGCCGCGTTCGCCGCGGCGGGCGCGCCGGGCAACAACCCGGAGCGGATCGGTATCGGGCTGGGCATGGCCGCGCCCACGATTCTGGCCTTCGGCACCGACGAGCAGAAGCAGCGCTGGCTGCGGCCGCTGTGGACCGGCGAGGAGGTCTGGTGCCAGTTGTTCAGCGAGCCCGGCGCGGGCTCTGACCTGGCTGGGCTGGCCACCCGCGCGGTGCGCGATCCGGGCGGCGCCGACCAGTGGCAGGTAACCGGGCAGAAGGTGTGGACCTCCATGGCGCACCAGGCGCGCTGGGGCCTGCTGGTAGCCAGAACCGACCCGGACGTGCCCAAGCACCAGGGCATCACCTACTTCGCCTGCGACATGACCACCGGCGGCGTGGAGGTGCGGCCATTGCGCCAGCTCACCGGCGAGGCCGAGTTCAACGAGGTCTTCCTGTCCGGCGCGGTCATCCCCGATGCCGACCGGATCGGTGCCGTGGGGGAGGGCTGGCGGGTAGCGCAGGGCACGCTCATGAACGAGCGGGTCGCCATCGGCGGGGCTGCTCTGCCCCGGGAGGGCGGGATGATCGGCTCGGCCGCCCGGACCTGGCGGGAGCATCCCGAGCTGCGCACCCCGGGCCTGCATGACCGGATGCTGCGGCTGTGGGCCGACGCGGAGATCGCCCGGCTGTCCGGGGAGCGGCTCCGCCAGCAGCTCGCCGCGGGCCAGCCCGGCCCCGAGGGCTCGGCGGCCAAGCTGGTCTTCGCCCGGCTGAACCAGGACATCTCCGCATTCGAGCTCGAACTGGCCGGTGCTGACGGGCTGCGATACCAGGACTGGAGCTTGCGCAGGCCCGAGAGTGTCAGCTTCTATGGCCGGGACGCGGGCTACCGGTACCTGCGGGCCCGCGGCAATTCCATCGAGGGCGGCACGTCGGAGATCCTGCGCAACATCATCGCCGAGCGGGTGCTCGGCCTTCCCCCCGAACCCCGGGTGGACACCCGCGTGCCCTGGAAGGACCTGCCGAAATGAGCCGGGCCGCCGGCGCGGACCACCCCGGCTTGCTGTACAGCGAGGCCGAAGACGAGCTGCGCGCGGCCGTCCGGTCGGTGCTCGATGACCGGGCCGGCTGGCCGGCGGTGCTGGCCAGGATCGAGACGGACGAGCCCTACGACACCGGGCTGTGGCATGTGCTGGCCGCCAACGTCGGCTGCGCAGGGCTGCTCATCCCTGAATCCCACGGGGGGGCCGGGGCGAGTTACCGTGAGGCGGCCGTCGTTGCTGAGGAAGTGGGCCGCTCGGTGGCGCCCGTTCCGTATCTTGGTAGTGCGGTGGTGGCGACCGCGGCGCTGCTCGAAGTAGCGGACGGCAAGCTGCTCAGGGATCTTGCTAGCGGCTCGGTGACCGCAGCACTGGCCATCCCGTTCGCGACCAGCCTGTCCGTGCCTGCCCCGCTGGGCACCGTCCGCGTGGTGGCACCGCAACCCGGGGACCCGGCCGGTCAGGCCCGGCTGCGCGGGACAGTGACCGGGGTGGCCGACGCGCTGCCGGCGGACGTGCTGCTCGTGCCCGCCGACGGAGTGCCGGATGGCCTGTACGCCGTGGACCGGAGAGCGCCCGGGCTGACCGTGGCGCCGGTGGTCTCCCTGGACGCGACCAGGCAACTGGCCGATCTCACCCTGGACGGCGTGCCCGCGCGGTGCCTCGCGTCGGGCCCGGCGGCTGTCCGCGCGACGGCGGCGGCGCTGACCGCGGGCGCCGCGACGCTCGCCGCCGAACAGCTCGGCATGGCCCAGCAGTGCCTGGACATGACGGTGGCCTACCTGAAGGTACGGCACCAGTTCGCCCGCCCGGTCGGCTCCTTCCAGGCCCTCAAGCACCGGCTGGCCGACATGTGGGTGGCCATCACCCAGGCGCGTTCCGCCGCCAGGTACGCGGCCGCCTGCCTGGCCTCGGGCGACCCGGACACGCCGGTCGCGGTCGCGCTGGCCAAGGCGGCCTGTGGCGATGCCGCGGTGCACGCGGCGCAGGAGTGCGTGCAACTGCACGGCGGCATCGGGTTCACCTGGGAGCACCCAGCGCACCTGTACCTGAAGCGGGCGAAGAGTTCCTCGATCGGGTTCGGCACCGCGGACTGGCACCGGGCCACGCTCGCGGGTCTGGCCGGGCTGCCCGGGCCGGGGGCGTCCGGAGGTCCGCTATGAAGACCGTCGCAGGCGCCGGCGTCGTCGTCACCGGGGCCGGCAGCGGGATCGGTGCCGCCCTCGCGCGCAGGTTCGCGGCGGAAGGCGCCCGGGTGGTGGTGAACGACGTCAACGCCGCGGCGGCGGCCGAGGTGGCGGCCTCGTGCGACGCCGCTCTGGTACCCGGCGACGCGGCCAGCGAGCAGGGCGTGGCGCGTCTCATCTCCGTGGCCACCGAGGTGCTGGGCGGTATCGATCTGTACTGCGCGAACGCTGGCGTGGCCCAGGGCGGCGGCCAGGACGCGGCCGAGGCCGACTGGGAGACCTCCTGGCAGGTCAACGTGATGGCCCACGTCCGTGCCGCACGGCTGCTCACCGGGCCGTGGCTGGAGCGGGGGAGCGGCCACCTGATCTGCACCGTGTCGGCCGCCGGGCTGCTCACCATGCTCGGGTCCGCGCCGTACTCGGTGACCAAGCACGCCGCGCTCGCGTTTGCCGAGTGGATGGCCGCGACCTACGGGCACCGCGGCATCGTCGTCCAGGCGGTCTGCCCGCAGGGGGTGCGGACGCCGATGCTCGGTGCGAGCGGGCCCGTTGGCGAGCTGATCCTCGGCGGGTCGGCGATCAGCGCGGAGACGGTCGCGGACGCGGTGATCGCCGGGATCGCCGACGGCCGGTTCCTCATCCTGCCGCACCCGGAGGTGGCCAGGATGTACGCAGGCCGCGCTGCCGACCCGGACCGCTGGCTGCACGGCATGAACAAACTCCAGCGCCGCGTCGAGGACGTCGGCTGACCGGATTCGCGCAGGACAGACCACGTTGTACGGCATGCTGTCGGAATGACTGCGGTTGCCACGGGGACGATTCATCACATCGAACTCTGGGTGCCAGACCTGACCCGGGCCGAGGCCAGCTGGGGGTGGCTACTCGAAGCTCTCGGTTATCAGCTCTTCCAGCAGTGGCCGGTGGGCCAGAGCTGGAAGGCCGGTGACACCTACATCGTCATCGAGCAATCGCCGGCCCGCAGCGCGTTCCGACACGACCGGTGCCGCCCCGGCCTCAACCATCTCGCCTTCCACGTCGCCACCAGCGACGGCGTGGAGGACCTCGTCGCCGGCGCGCTGGGTCACGGCTGGCGGCTGATGTTCGCCGACCGCCACCCCTACGCCGGCGGCGATCAGCACTACGCCGCCTACCTGGAGAACCGGGACGGCTACGAGGTCGAACTCGTCGCCCCCAGCCCCGAGGCTGATCAGGGGGCCTCGCCGCCAAAACCATGATCGCGGAAAGTTCGCGGCCGTATCGGGCGCGAACTTTCCGCGATCATGAACCTGCGCTGTTCAGCCCAGCATCACTGTGGCCGACAGCCGGAGGTCACGCGAGGAGCGACCCACCTCGATGGTGAAGTCGCCACGCGGCCAGATCCAGCCGCCGGCCTCGCTGTCATAGGCGGCGAACACCCGGGCCGGCACCTGGAGCACGACCTGCGCCGTCTCGCCAGGCTCTGCGGCCGCGGAGCCGAACGCGCCGAGCACGCGCACTGGCCGCCCGGCGCCCTGCCACGGCCCGGCCACGTAGGCCTGGACGATCTCGCGTCCCGGCCGCGGCCCGGTGTTGCGGACGGTGACAGTCAGGCGCAGGTCCTCGCCCGGCGCCAGCGCGGGACCGTCGGCCACCAGCGACTCATAGGCCCAGCCGGTGTACCCGAGTCCATGGCCAAACGGAAACCTCGGGGTTGCTCCCGAAGCGTCATAGCCTCGGTACCCGACGAGCAGCCCCTCGTCGTAGTTGAGCACCCCGTCGTCCGGCACGGCGTGCAGGACTGGGGTGTCTGACTCGCTGGCTGGCACGGTGACGGGCAGCCTGCCGCCCGGTTCGGCCAGCCCGAGCAAGACGTCGGATACCGCGTAGCCCATCGCCTGGCCAGGCAGCCAGGCATGAATCACCGCGGCGGCGCGGTCCGCCCAGGGCATCAGCACCGGCATGCCGGAATTCACCACCACGACGACTCTGTCGCTGACGGCAGTGATCCGCTGGATCAGTTCGTTCTGCCGTCCTGGCAGGTTGAGCGTGTCCCTGTCGTAGCCTTCGCTCTCCGTCGACCCGGCTGAGCCGACCACCACGACGGCGGCGTCAGCCGCCGCGGCCGCCGCCACCGCCTCGTCAAGCATGGCGTCCTCATCAGGGGCCGCCGCGATGCCGAGCCGGACCGCCAGTGGTCCCTGCACGCCATCGCCCGGGTAGAAGTCCAGCCCGATGGTGACCTCCTGGCCAGCCGTCAGGTGGACGGTGCCGCGGACCTCGCCGGGCCGTGTCATGGTCTCCACCGGGTCGGCGGGAACCGGTGTCCGCGCATCCACGAGCACTTCGCCGTCCACGGTCAGCGCGAGCCGGCCGACTCCGGCGGCACCGATCGCATACGGCCCTTCGGTGTCGGCGCGGAACCTGGTCAGCAGCGCGATGCTGCCGGTCTCCCCCCAGCCGATGCCCGCCGGGAGCCCGTCGCCCCACCAGGCGAGCACGGTGGTCGTCCGGTGCTCATCGGCCAGCAGGGTCCCGTCGGCCGCCCGGAACTCCAGCCGGACGCCCGGCTCGCCGCTGACCGGGTCGGTGAGCGACCGGGCGGCGGGCGCGGGGACCGCCGTCCAGGTGCGGCACCCGGCCGTCACGGTGACCGCTGCCTGGCCCGCGAGGGCTTCGGGCAACGCGTCGGCGACGGTGGACACGGAGACAGGGAACACTCCGGCGCTGCCCCCGCCCTGAATCACGGGCAGCGCAACGTTGGGGCCGATCACCGCGACGCTGCGGATCGTGGCCAGATCGAGGGGCAGCACGTCGCGGGCGTTGCGGAGCAGGACGAACGACGCGGCCGCCGCCCTCCGCAACAGGCTGGGGTCGGCCAGCACCGGTGTCCCCGGACTCGCCGCGCCGGGGCTCCCCGACGAGCTTGTTAGCGCGCCCACCCGGCGGGCGAGGCGGAGCAGGCGCAGCACCTTGTCGTCGATGAGTTCCTCGGCGACCGCGCCGCGGCTGACCGCTTCCGCCAGGGCCTGTCCCCAGTACGGGTTGGGTCCCGGCATGGCCAGGTCGAGACCGCCCAGCGCGGACGCGACCGTGCTGCGGTTGGCGTCCCAGTCCGAGGTGACCACGCCGGTGAAGCCCCATTCGTCCTTGAGTACATCGCGAAGCAGCCGCTCATGCTCGGTCATCGGGCTGCCGTTGACTGAGTTGTACGCGGCCATGACCAGCGCCGCGCCTGCCTCCCGGACGCAGGCCTCGAAGGGGACGAGGTACAGCTCGCGCAGCACCTGCTCGGTGATCCGCGCGTCATAATTCCAGCGCTCGGTCTCCGAATCGTTGCCGACATAGTGCTTGATGGTCGCCGCGACCCCGGCCGACTGCACGCCGCGCACGTACGACACGGCGAGGCGCGCGGTCAGTTCGGGGTCCTCGGAGAAGAACTCGAAGCCCCGGCCGCCAAGCGGTGTCCGGACCAGGTTGAGGGTGGGTGCCAGCAGCACATCGACCCCTTTGCTGCGGGCCTCGATGCCCAGGGCGGTGCCGAGCTCGTAGACAAGCTCGCTGTCCCAGGTGGCACCGAGGGCCGACGGGCAGGGGAGGCTTCCTGCTGGCTTGCGCTCGTCCATGGTGATGCCGCGCACCCCGGCCGGCCCGTCCGACATGATCATCGGACGGAGGCCGAGGGCGTCGGCGCCGTGTGTGCGCCAGCTGTCCGCACCGGTCAGCAGGCGCACCTTCTGCGCAACGGGGAGCGCAGCCAGCAGGCTGCGCTCCTCCGTCGTCGCGGTGCTAATTGTCATAGTCGCTATCGCGATCCTTGCTTCGGCTCCCTAGTCCTGCTCAGGAGACCGGCTTGAGCTGCAGGATCGTGTCTTCGATGTAGGGGATGTTGGGGACAGGCACCATGTAGGGGTTGCTCGCGGACGGCCACCCGGTGTAGTTCCTGGTCGAGTACTCGCCCCAGGCCCCGCCGTACATCAGCGGGACGACCGGGGCTTGCGTGGACAGGATCGTCTGCAGCTTGTTGAGAGCCGTTGCCTGGGTGGCGCTGTCGCCACTGCTGGCAAACTGGGCCAGCGCCGCCTGGGCCGAGGGGTCATTGAACCGCTCCACGTCGCCGCCGGCTGGCTTGCCGATCGGTGCGGTGGTGGAGCTGTCCAGCCAGTTGCTGAAGAAGAAGTACGGGTTCGGGCCCTGGTTGCTCCAGTGGATCGTGGCGTCGAACGTGCCATTGGCCACGTCGCCGGCCCACACGGTCGGGTCGCTGACCCCAGCGGCGGTGACGTTGAAGCCGAGCGCCGTCAGCTGGTGTGCGATCAGCTGTGAGTCCGTGTAGTAGTCGCTGTAGGGGATCGGGTCGGCGATGGAGAAGGTGATCTGCTTACCGCCCTTGGTCCATTTGCCTGCCGTCTTGGTCCACCCGTCTGCGGTGAGGATCGAGCTGACCTTGGCCGCGTCGCCGGTGGGCGGGAGATCGTTGGCCAGCGACGGGTTGAGCAGGCTGCTCTGCGCGGGCAGCATGAGCCCGCCCGAGGAGGTGGCGACCGGCTCGTAGCTGGTCTCGCCCTGGACGGAGAGCTGCTGGCGGTTGATGCCGTAGCTGACCGCCCGGCGCACCGCGGCGTCGTTCAGCGGAGCCTTGGTGACGTTGAGGAACAGCCCGACCACGTTGTTGTCGCTGAAGTACGGCGGGCTACCTGTCCAGGTGTGGTTGCTGGGACTCTTGTGCAGGAAGTTGCCCTCGATGTTGGCGACATAGTTGCCAGCCCAGTCGATCTGGCCACTGGAGATCGGCGGGACCAGGTTGGCGTTGGTGTTGTAGGAGGGGAAGTCGATCTCCGGGACGTGTACCTTGCTCTTCTGCCAGTAATAGGGGTTCTGCTTGAGCGTGAATCCCTGTGCCGTGAACTTGTCGAGCATGAACGGGCCGGTGCCGACCGGGCTGGCGTCAGCGTACGTGGACGGGTTGCTGACCGTGCTCCAGATGTGCTGCGGGACGATGTAGACCTGGCCGATCAGGAACAGGTTGGCGTACTGCGGCTTGGCGAAGGTGAGCGTCACCGAAGTCGGGCTGGACGCCGTGGCGCTCACCACGGGGGGAGCACCAGCCGTGTAGAGCGAGGTGGTCGTCTTGACCAGGTTGAACGTGTAGGCGACGTCGCTGGCGCTGAACGCCTTGCCGTCGTTCCACTTCACGCCCGACCGGATCGGGATGGTGAGCGTCATGCCGCCGTTCGACCAGGTGGGCTGGCCCGAGGCGAGGAACGGGATGGGCGCCTGGGTGGGGTCCAGCGTGTTGTAGATGTACAGCGGCTCGTTGTAGAGGCTGACCGCGTTGGCGATATAGCCGGTGGATGTCTGGGAGTACGGGTTGAAGGTGTCGGTCATGGGCGAGAGCGGGGTGCTCTCGATAACGAGCGTCTTGCCCATCGATGTCTTGTTCGTGCTGCTTGAGCTTCCACTGCCTGAGCTGCCGCAGGCAGCGATCCCCATGGCGAGGACGCTGGCCACGGCCAGGCTTTTCAAGACTGTGTGCTTCATGCTTAAACTCCGTTGTGCCCGGCCGGCTCGTCGCCGGCCTGTTGTTAAGGACCGTGTCGGGGTCTATTTGTCAGTGGGGCGGTCTGCGGGTCGGCCGGGCGTTGCCCCTATGCCCGGCTGCAGTCGTTGTGCTGTCGAAGGCCTCAGGGCGGTACCCGCGACGTGGCAGCCCGGTTCATCACGTCTCCTCTCCCGGGTCAGGTGCGGATCTGGAAGGCGCCGACGGCCGGCCAGGCGGCCGCCCCGCGATGGGCAGGGCCTGCTCGGTGTCCAGGCCCTTGACGTGCAGCCAGCAGGCACTCAGGTGACCGGAGGCGACCTGGGTGCCCGGCGGGGTGCGCTGGGCGCAGACCGCCATCGCATGCGGGCACCGCGGGTGAAAGCGGCAGCCGCTCGGCGGCGAGACCAGGCTCGGCGGTGAGCCCCGCCCCTGCAGCGAGGGCGGCTCGGCCCGGTCAGGGTCGGGTGCCGCGCTGAGCAGGAGCTGAGTGTAGGGGTGGGACGGCTCGTCAGTGACCGACTGGGCCGGCCCGGACTCGACGACCTGGCCGGCGTACATGACGATGATCTCGTCGGCCAGGTAGCGCGCGGACGCGATGTCGTGGGTGATGTACAGGATCGCCAGCCCGTCCCGCTCCCGCAGGTCGCCGAGGAGATTGAGGATGCCAAGCCGGATCGAGACATCGAGCATGGATACCGGCTCGTCGGCGAGGAGAACCCGAGGAGTGACCGCGAGCGAGCGCGCGATCGCCACCCGCTGCCGCTGGCCGCCGGACAGCTCGTGCGGGTACTTGCCGAGGAACTGATCGGCGGGGGTCAGCGAGACCCGCTCGAGGAGGCCCTTGATCGCCTCGTCCAGGCCGGCGCCACGTTTGGCCAGCCCGTGCACCAGGAGCGGCCGGGCCAGGTGGTATCGCACGTCGTGGATGGGGTTGAGCGAGGAGAAGGGGTCCTGGAGCACGAGCTGGACGTCACGTGCATACTCCCGCCGGTCCCGGTTCGACGCTGGGACCTCCTTCCCGTCGAGCAGCAGCTGGCCGGCCGTCGGGATGATCAGCCGGGCGAGCATCCGGGCCAGCGTCGACTTGCCCGAGCCGCTCTCCCCGACCACGGCCGTGATGCCGGAACGCGACAGGGCGAGCGAGACATCCTCGACCGCGTGCACGGCCGGGGGGCCCGTCGGGCCAGATTGGCCCTTGACCGTGGCGGTCCGCCGGGCCGCCCGCGCCGCCCGGCGCGCCCGGTGCAAGACGAAGTGCTTGGTCAGGCCGCGTGCTTCCAGGAGGACCGGGCCGGTTTCCGGCGGGCTTGTGGTCAGGACAGGTTCGGTCATGGCTGGCTCCGCAGGTCGAGCGCGAGCTCATCGGGGACAGGCGTGGATCCGTCCTGCAGCCAGCACGCGGCCAGCCGGTCGCCCGTCGGCCCCAGCGCCAGCAGCGGGGGGGAATCGACCTTGCACCGGTCCATCACATACGGGCAGCGCGGGTGGAAGACACAGCCGGCCGGCAGGTTGCGCAGGTCAGGAGGGAATCCAGGAATTCCTGTCCGATGCGTACGCGGGCCATGCAGCGCCGGGAAGGAATTCAGCAGCCCCAGGCTGTAGGGGTGCCGGGGGGCGCGGAACAGGCTGGCCGCGCTGGCCCGCTCCACCAGGCGGCCCGCGTACATGACGGCGATCGAGTCGGCGATCTCGACGAGCAGCGACAGGTCGTGGGTGATGAACAGGACCGCGAAGCCGAGCTGCTCGCGCAGCGTCATCAGCTCCTCGAGGATCTCCCGCTGGGTGACCACGTCGAGGGCGGTCGTCGGCTCGTCCAGGATGACGATCTGCGGTTGCAGCGCCAGGGCCATGGCGATCATCACGCGCTGCCGCATCCCGCCGGACAGCTCGTGCGGATAGCTGCGCAGCCGGTCGGTGGTGATGCCGACCATGGTGAGCAACTCACCGGCCCGGACGCGGGCCGCAGCCCGGTTCATATCCTGCTCGTGCACCCGCAGGACGTCGGTGAGCTGTGCGCCGATCGACAGCACTGGATTGAGCGCGTTCATGGCGCTCTGCAGCACCACCGCGATCTGCGACCACCGCAGCGAGCGCAGGGCGTCCTCGTCGAGGGCCAGCAGGTCTGCGGACTGCCCGGCGGCCGGATGGTAGAGCACCTCGCCACCGGTGATGATCCCGGGGGCACGGAGCAGCCGGGTGGCCGCATAGGCCAGAGTGGACTTGCCGCTCCCGCTCTCCCCGGCCAGGCCCACCACCTCGCCCCGGCGCAGCACCAGCTCAGCGCCGATCACGGCGTGCACCGCGTTATCACCGGCGCCGTAGTCCACGCTCAGGTCGCGGATCTCCAGCAGCGGTTCGCCAGTGGTGCGCGGGCTGGGCAAGGAGTTCGTGAGGGGACCGGGCTGGCCGGTGCGGGGGAGGTCGGCGCGGGCGCTGTCGGCGGTCATGGCCGGCCCCCTTCGCCCGCCCGGATGACCGGAGTCACGCCCAGGACGAAACGCCGCGGCAGCTTCCCCCGGCCGGCTTTCCCGGTCCGCCGCCGGGAGAGCCCGGCGGCGCGGAGCCGCGGGTTGATGAACTCATCGATGCCGAAGTTGAGCAAGGCGAGCGCCGTGCCGAGGAAGGCCACCGCGAACCCCGGCGGCATGTACCACCACCAGTAGCCGCTGATCTCCGCCTCGTTGGACTGGGCATAGAACAAGATCGACCCCCAGCTCCAGTGTTCGGGGTTGACCAGGCCAAGGAAGGCCAGGGCGGTGTACGTGCCGACCCCGTACAACACCGTGAACAGGAAGGAGGCGGCGACCACCGGGGTGAGGTTGGGCAGGATCTCGAACACGACGACCCGCCAGCCGCGTTCACCGACGATCCGCGCGGACTCGACATAGTCGCGGTTGCGCAGCGACAGGGTCTGCGCGCGCAGCACACGGGCGCCAAACGCCCAGCCCGTGACGCTGATGATGAGCCCGATGAGCAGGTCGTTGCTGCCACTGGACGGGGGCAGGAACCCGAAGACCACGATGAGCAGCGGCAGGGCCGGCAGCACGAGGAAGAAGTTGGCCAGCATGGAGAACGTGTCGTCGGTCAGGCCGCCGCGGTAGCCGGCGGTCACCCCCATCACGACGGACAGCATCGTGGCCACGAGGCCGGCGGCGAACGCGACCAGGATCGTGCTCCGTCCCCCGGTGAGCATCTGGGAGAACACGTCCTGCTGGAGCTGGGTGGTGCCGAGCCAGTGGGCGGCGGAGGGCGGCTGGGGCACGCCGTTCGTGGTGGACGCGCTGGCCGACGGGTTATACGGGGCCACCAAGGGGCCGACAATGGCCAGGATGAGGAAACCGGCCAGCATCACGAGACCGATGATGATCTTGGGTGACCTGGGTACCTGGAATCTTCGCGCCCGGCCGGGCAGCGGCAGGGCGGGGGCCGCCCCGGCTGGCTGACCTGGGCCCGTGCCGGCGGGATCGGCGCCCGGCACGCCGGTGACGGGGAGGCCAACACCGGGAAGGCCAGCGTCGGGGAGGCCGGTACCGGGAAGGCCGGCGCCGGGAAGACCGGTTCCGGTGGACATGTCAGGCCTCCTGCCTGGTACGCGGGTCAAGGAGCACGTACACGAAGTCCGCGGCCAGGTTCGCGGCCAGCACAGCGAACGTGATGATCAGGAAGATCCCTTGCAGCAGCGGGTAATCGCGCTCCCCGACCGCCTGGAGCAGGATCCAGCCCAGTCCCGGGTAGCTGAAGACGATCTCGGTGAGCAGCGCCCCGGATACCACGAACCCGAGCGCCAGGGAGAACCCGGACACGCTGGGCAGGATGGCGTTGCGCGCCGCGTACCAGACCACCCGGCCCTTGGGCAGCCCCTTGGCCTGCGCCACCAGGACGTAGTCCTCGTCCATCGTGGTGACCATCACGTTCCGCATGCTGACGATCCAGCCCGCCGCCGAGCAGACCACGATCGTCAGGGCGGGCAGCACCGCGTGACTGAGCACGTCACCGACATAGGTGGCGCTGAAGGCAGGGAAATCGAGCTGGCCGTAGGCGCGGCCGGTCGGGAACCAGCCCAGCCTGGTGGCGAACAGGTCGAGCGCCAGGAACGCGATGAAGAAATAGGGTGCCGCCTGGAAGAACGTCGTGGCGGGCAGGACGTTGTCCAGCCAGGTCCCGCGGCGCCAGGCGACGCCGATGCCGATCAGGGTGCCGAGCACGAAGCTGACCACGGTGGCCATGCCGACCAGGCCCAGCGTCCACGGCAGGGCGCTGCGGATGACGGTGGTCACCTCGGCGGGGTAGTTACTGGTCGAGATGCCCAGGTTGCCGTGGACCAGGTTCTGCAGGTAGTGCACGTACTGACCCCACAGGCCCTCCTTGGTTTTCAGGCCGTACTGCTGTTCCAGGGCACTGATGGTGCTCGGGGTCACCTGGCCCTGGAGACGGGCGAGGACAGCCGAGACCGGGTTGCCCGGCATTACCCGCGGGATGAAGAAATCCACGGTGATGGCGGCCACCGCGGTGACGATGTAGAACGCGATCCTTCGGATGAGAACGCGCATGGCTACATCTCCCTTTGGGCGGGCCGCCACGCGGGCGTGGTCTTTTCTGGCGGGCAGCCGCAACTCTCGCGGCGGATGAGCCGGGTGGGCAGGACGATGTCGCGCCCGGAGGCCTCCCCGTTTCCGATCATGGAGTACAGGATCTCGAAAGCGGTCGCGCCGAGTTCCTGGATGGGCTGCCGCACGGTGGTGAGCTGCGGGCGCAGGTGACGCGCGACGGGGATGTCGTCGAAGCCGGTCACCGCCACGTCCCGGGGCACGTCGATCCCGCGCTGGCCCAGCGCGTACACCACGCCGAGGGCCGACTGGTCGTTCGCGCACGCGATGGCCCGCGGCAGGTCATGCCCGTCGGCCAGGAGCCGGTCGATCACCCGCGCACCGCCCGCAGCCGAGTAGTTGCCCTGCCATTGCGGGCCATCCACGAACGTCGCGCCGGCCTCGGTCACCTCGGCCTGGAAGGCTTCGCGCCGAGCCAGGTTGTTAGGGCTGTCCGCGTGGCCGCGCAGGTAGGCGAGGGTGCGGTAACCGTGGTCCTGGATGAGGTGCCGGGCGAGGTCCCGCATGCCGCTCGCGTTGTCGCCGTCCACGTTCGAGGTGCTCCCGGTGGCGGGCCCGGCCAGGGTGACGATGGGAATCTGCCGGGAGAGCCGGTCCAGCTGGGCCGGGCCAAGCAGCTGGTCGTGCAGGATCAGCCCGTCGCTCTTGCGGGCCAGGGCGAAGATGCGCCTGCTGTCGTCGTGGTCGTCCACATCGACGGAACAGACCAGCAGGTTGTAGTCGCGGCGCTGGGCGGCCACCTCGATACCCCGGTTGATCAGGTCGGGGAACTGCAGGCTCTCCTCTTCGTCCTCGAAAACGCCTGCGTCGGTAACCGTCACCGACGGCCGCCGGATGACGACCCCGATGACCTCCTTGAGCCTGGCGCTCAGCGCCCGTGCCGCGCCGTCGGGGATGAAGCCGAGTTCGGCGACCGCTTGCAGGACACGCTCCCTGGTGTCGGGGAGCGGATTGCGGCGGCCGTTGAGCACCCGGGAGACAGAAGCGATCGATACGCCGGCCACCCGCGCCACGTCATAGATCGTCGGCGGGATGTGCCCCGTGTCGACCTGGTCCACCGGCACGCTCCTTTGCGGCACAGCTGTCCTTGCCCGGCATCTGAGTGTGCCAGGAAGGTCCTGCTTCCCGTTTGGTAAGCGCTTACCGCACGCGCTCCGAGGGAGGGCCCTGTCATCCAACATCGACTGCCCCCTGGCGAGGTAAGCGCTTACCAAGCGAGATGTGGGGAGCGTATTTCGTCCCGGTACGGGACTCAAGTCCTCGGAGCCACTGTTACGGGAACGTGACAGAAGCCGTAACTCGCCGCGCTGGCCGCGGCGGGCCTGGGCACCTGGTCCGCGCTCGCCTCAGGCCCAGCGGAACGCTGCTCGCGCCACGGCGCCGACCGGCTGATGGCCGCACCCTGAGCAGGTGTGTTACGGCCTGGAGGACTCTCGGCGCGGCGCGTATCGTGGCCCGTGATGGTCCCCGCCCGGCCGGGAACCGGGCCGGGACCGGGCCGGGACCGGGCCGGGGCAAGGCCGCCGCTTCGCCCGGCCGCTGGCCTGCGAGCGGATATTCCAGCCTAAAAGGCGCGGTTTGAAGGGCCAGTTTCGGGCGCGCCGAAACAGGGCAGAAACGTGACTGTCCCGAGGTCCTGGTCCGTTGTCTCCGGCGTAACAGTTGGGAAACGTGTCCGAAACCCGCCCGTGGGAAATATGAAGCGTTCTTGACGCACCGAAGCGGCCGACCGGATCACGCTAGCCCGGGGGGGACCCCGGATCACGGCGCTGTGCTAGCCCGGAACGCGGTTTCCAGAGACCTTTACAGGGCCCGCTGGAACCACGACCGAACCCCCCGGCAAGCCCTTCTAGGGTAGCCCCATGGAGGCGGAGAGTAGTGAATCCCTATTCAAGTTGGCTGTCGTCTGGAGATAACGCATGGCAGATGACAGCCGCGACCCTGGTCGGCCTCATGAGCATCCCTGCCCTCGCCGTCTTGTACGGCGGCCTGGTGCAGCGCAAATGGGCCGTCAACACCGTGATCATGGTATTCAGCACCTTCTGTCTGGTCCTCATCGCCTGGGTTTTGTGGGCCTTCAAAATGGGCTTCGGGGAGCCGTGGCTCGGCGGTAGCTTCCACCTCGTCGGCAAGCCGGGGAATGTACTCAGCCCCATAGCCGAGCAAGCGCAGGCCAGCATCCCCTTGCTCGTTAGCGGGATGCCGAAATTCAGGTTCCCCGAGGCATCGCTCGTCTACTTCCAGTTCGTGTTCGCCGCGATCACGCCGATCCTGTTCATCGGCAGCGTGATCGGCCGGATCAACTTCAAGGCCTGGCTGGTCTTCGTGCCGCTGTGGATCACCTTCGCCTACGCGGTCAA
>Ga0207684_10000645_pt1 | contig 41289 bp, 46 predicted proteins | sample KBSK5501metaG_FD_184342 | JGI IMG/M metagenome (GOLD analysis project Ga0207684, IMG submission 184342) | Corn, switchgrass and miscanthus rhizosphere microbial communities from Kellogg Biological Station, Michigan, USA - KBS K5-50-1 metaG... | ecosystem: Host-associated > Plants > Roots >... | reverse complement strand
CGCGGACGGATCCACACGCCCGGCGTGAAATCGAGCACGTCCTTCAGGTTGGCGGCGCGTGACTCCTTGATCTGCTGCTCACCGATGAGGTCCACGCTGCCGGGCACGCGGCGGATCTCCTCGCGCGCCTCGCTCTCGGGCTCGGTGCGCTCAGGCGCCAGAAACGTGCCCTCGACGACGACGGGCGGCAGCTGCTGGGGCGGCTGGGCGGGCGGCTGCTGAGCCGCCGCCGGCATCGCGGCGAGGAGTAGCGCGAGGACGATCACGGGCGCGCGCTTCATGTCCGGGCTCCTATCGCAGCCTGAATTCCACCGGGAGAAGCACCCACATCGAGACCGGCTCGCTGCCGCGCCGTGCCGGCTCGAACCGCCAACGTCTGACGGCATCCGCGGCCGCCGCGTCGAGGTCGGGATGGCCGGCCGACTGCTTGACCACGACGTCCCCGACGTGGCCGTCGGCGGCGACGAAGACGCCGAGGAGCGTCGTGCCCTGGATGCCGGCGCGACGCGCGCTGGTCGGATAGGACGGCTTCACCTGATATCCGCCGCGGGGCGCCGCGGTCTGCGTGATTCCCTCCGACGGCAGCGCGGCGACGCTCGATGCTGCCGGCCGCGCCGGGGTTGGTGGACCCGATTGCGTTGGAAGACCTTGCCCGTCCGCCGTGGCGAGCGGAGCATCGACGGGTGCGAGCGGCCCGCGCCCCGCCGGCGCGACGGTCTCGGCGCTCGGCGCCGTCTCCAGCGTGGTCGCGGCGATCGGCGGCGGGACGGGCGCGGGCGGTGCAGATGCGGGCGCGACGGGTGCCGGTGGTGGTGGCTCGACCCGCGGCGTGTTGGCCGGCGGCTCCACGGGTTTTGGCATCGGCGTTCGGATGGGGCGTGGAAGCTTCAGCGGGCGAGAGTCGGGCTTGCGCGGCTCGGGCGTCACCGTGGGCGCGGGAGGCTCGGGATCGACAACGAGCTCGGCGATGATGATGGACGCCCGCACGAAGCCCAGCCCCGGCGCCAGCATGATGGCGGCGCACGCCGCCGCGTGCAGCAGCAGCGACGCGGCCACGGGCAGCATCTTCCACGTCAACAACCGAAGCAGGATCGACATGTACGCGCTCGCGCGCCTCCCTCGACTCGAAGATGAGCGGTCGCCGCACGGCGAGCATCGCCGGCGGCGCAATCGGAGAAAGAGGGACTAGGCGGCGGGCGGAGCGCGCCCGAGATCGGGCGCGGACAGACGGGACGGCGCGAACGCGGCGACGTGCGACGGCACGATGGCGGTGACGACGTCGGCCGGCCGCTCGACCGCGATCGTGGCGACGACGACGCCGCCGGCGTGTGAGGAGACCGTGGCCACCGCGCACTTCGCGGCATCGGCTTCGGTCAGGTGGTGCACGGAGTGCATGCCGGCCTCGAACACGCCACAGCTCAGGAGCACGACCAGGGCGAGCACGAGGACGCGACGACGGCGCGACAGCAGCGCGAGCAGCACCGCAGCGCTCGCGGCGAGCAGCCACGGGCTCGGAGTCGTGGGCGCGAGCGCGCGGAATGCCTCGGGACCGACCTCGATGGCGACGACGATGTCGCTGCGATTGATGGGCGGCTCGACGTGGGCCCATGCGGGGCTCGCGATCGCGAGCAATGCGAAGGCGATCGCGACGAGCGGGAGCCGGCGACTCATGCGGGCCATCCTACACGATTCGCTATCGCAGGCACGATTTGCTATCGCAGGCACGATTCGCTATCGCAGATGGAATTCGACCGGGAGCTCGACCCACATCGCAACGGCATCGGTGCCCTGGCGTGCGGGGTCGAATCGCCAGCGGCGTACGGCGTCCGCCGCGGCGCGGTCGAGATCGGGGTGCCCCGCCGACTGCTTCACGACGACATCGCCGACGTGGCCCTTCGCGTCCACGAAGACACGCAGGAGCGCCGTGCCTTCGATGCCAAGCCGTCGCGCACTCGCGGGATAGGACGGCGTCACCTGATAGCCGCCGCGGGGAATCGCGGTGCGCGTCACGGCCGACGCGACTGCCGCGGCGGGCGGCAGCGCGGCCACGACGGCCGCCGAGCCCGAGGGGGACGAGGACGTCATCGTCAACGGGGCTGAACCGGAAGGCGAGGGCTCGCTCGGAGACGGCGGCCCGGCGGCCACCTCGCGTGCTGTCTCAGCCGACGCGACCGATGGCGGCGCCGTCTCGATCGGCGGAGCGGAGACTTCGCGCTCGATCGGCGACTCGACCTGCGGTGGCTTCGGAGGCGCGAGCGTCTCGACCGGCGTGGTTTGCGGTTTCGGCTTGACCAGCGGCCGCGGCGGCGTGACGGGCTGCCGAACAACGGGAGGCGTCGGAGGCTCGGTGACGATGAGCTCGGTGATGATGAGGCCCATCCGCGGCGCCGGGGGCGAGGCAGGCGCCAGGCTCAGCGCACCATAGAAGAGGACGTGCGCGAGAGCCGAGAGCGCCAGCACGGCGCCACGAACCGCGAGGTCACTCGTCCGCATGGTCGTGAGCGTGGTGCGCCATGGTAATCCGGATCGGCCGCCCGCGGGTGTCTAGAAATGCACGGCGACGCCGCCGAGGAACGAGCGTGGAGCGCCGGGGGTGAAGTGGACGTCGTTGACGCCCCGCGCCGGCTCGCCCGGCAGCCGGGACGTGAAGGCGAACTGCGCCTCGCGCCACTGGACGTTGGTCAGGTTCTCGATGCTGAGAAACGCCTCGAGGTTCCGGTACCGATATCGCGTCGTGGAGGTAAATAGCGTATAGCCGCGCGCCGTGAGGCGCCGATCCTCGTCGGCGAAGCGATCGCCCAGGTGCCGCATCTCGATGCTCGAGGACAATCCCCAGGGCAGTCGAACCGTGACGTCGGCGCGCGCGGTCCAGATGGGCGCCAACGGGATCGCCCCGCCCGAGTCGACGAATTCGGCCCTGGCCGTATAGGTGAAGTCGCCCGTGAACGTGAGCCAGTCAAGTGGCCGAACTTTCACGCCGACCTCCAGCCCCTCGCGATGGCTGCGACCCCGAGCCTCGGTCGTGCCGTCGTCTCCCGCGAAGACGAGCTCGCTGCTCAGATCGAGGAACCAGTAGGTCGCGAACACTTCGGTCGCGGGCAGCGCGCGCGTCCGGAAACCGAACTCGTACCCGGTCGCCGTGGGCAGCGCGTCCAGCCGGGGATCGGCGAGCACGGCGCGCGCGTCATTGCTGTGGAACCCGGTGCCGAAGTTGCCGAAGAACTCGGTTCCGACCCAGGGTCCGAGGATGAGGTTCGCCTTGACGTTCGGCCTGGCCGTGGTGACGTGGTGAGTCTGGAACGGCTCGGTCGTGTTGACGTGCTCGGTGCCCTGGATCCGAACGACGTCACCGCGCGCGCCGGTGACGAGGCGGACCTTCTCGACCGGCAGAACGTCGAACTTCACGAACGGCGAGACCGACTGCTCCACGATGCTCACGTCTTGAAGGCGACCCACCTGGTGCCGTTGAATCGCATTGGCGAGCACGACGTGAGGCGTGTCGATGCGGTACTGCACGCCTGCGGTCGAGGTCACCGGGATGCCGAGCGGCGTGCTCTTGACCTCGTACTGCGAGTCGAGGCCCGCCAGCATCCGCCGATCACGCTGATTGATCATGTCGCCGTGCTCGGGATCGTTGAGAAAGAAGGTAAAGTCGTTGAACAGGCTCAGCGCGTAGTAGCTCGCATAGACGTGCGCGGTGAGACGCTGGCCGTCGGCGACCTGCCAGCGGTAATCGATGTTCAGATTGGTCCGCTGCGTGACGCCGCCCTCGTTGGGATCGATCGATCCGAAGCGATCGATCGAGCCTGAGCGGACCGCGCGCGATGGGATCTGGCCCGCGCCGTGCCACTCGGCGCGATAGTGCGAGGCCCACACCGAGAGCGTCATGTCTTCGGCGATGTTCGCGCTGGCTTTGGCGAAGAGGTTGAAGCGGAGATAGCCGTTCGGATGCTCGAACGGCCCGTCGTTGCGATAGCCCTCGACGGCGACGAGGGTCTTGAGCGCGTCGCGGGTCGGCGACAGCAGCGCCAGGTAGCGCTGGGTGTTGAAGCTGCCGCCGGCGATCTCCAGCGTGTTCTCTTCGACATAGTCTCGCGTGAGAAAGACCACGGCGCCGGCGGTGTCGAAGTCTCCGTACTCCGGAAAATAAGGTCCCTTCAGCACGTCGACGGCCTTCACGGTCTCGGGAATCAGGAAGTGCAGGTCGGCGTAGCCCTGGCCGTGCGCGTGCGACCTCAGATTGACGGGCAGACCGTCGACAAAGATCGCGAGGTCGGTTCCGTGGTCGGCGTCGAATCCGCGGATCAGGTACTGTTCGGCCTTGCCTCCGCCCTGGTGCTGATTGATGATCAGCCCGGGCACGAGACGAAGGATGTCGGCCGGACGTCCCTGCGGGCGAAGCTCGAAGTCCCGGCCGGGAATGATCTGCTCGGAGGACGACGTCACGGGAGGCGGCGCCGTGACGCTGATGGGTGGCAGCATCGGAACTGGGCCGGTGGGCGGGGCCTGCGGCTCCGGCGCCTGGCCCCAGGCGAGCGCCGGCCCGAGGAGGCCACACAGCATGGCGACGGCGTACCGGGGCCGGCCGCGTATGATCATTCGCCCGTTCGTAATATCACTGTGAGACGGGGACGGGAAGGGGGCGCTCGGGGGGCGGCGCGGGCCCGACCCGACGGGGTCGTCAGGTTCACGGTGTCGCTCCCGGCGTCCCTGATGCGCACGCTCGACCGGCTCCGCTCGGCGCGGCGTTACTCCAACCGCAGCGAATTCGTCCGCGACCTCTGCCGGGCCGAGCTGGTGAAGAAGGAGTGGCGAGAGCAGGCCGGAGAAACCGTGGGCGTTCTGGTGCTCGTGTATGACCATGACACGCGCGCGCTGGCCGACAAGCTCACCGACATCCAGCACGACAGCCACGGCATGATCACGTCCGCGCTGCACGTCCATCTCGATCGCCACAGCTGTCTCGAGGTGATCCCGCTCCGCGGCGCCGTCCAGGCGATCGAGCGGCTGGCGAACGACCTGATCTCGGTCAAAGGCGTACGGTACGGGCAGCTCGTTCCGGCGACGACCGGCAAGACGCTGACGTGAGGTACAGTGTCCTCATGCACCGCCGTCTCGCGTGCGCCGCCGTCGCCGTCGTGCTGGCCGTCGGCTCCGCCGCCGCGCACGCGGTGCTCGATCGCACCGATCCCCGCGCCGGCGTCAGCGTGAAGACGGCGCCCTCGCAGGTGAAGCTGTGGTTCACCGGCGCGCTCGAGCCCGCGTATAGCCGCGTGCAGGTGCTCGATGCCGCCGGCAAGCGCACGGACCTCGGTGACGGCGGCGTCGACACGGCCAACCCGGCGCTCCTGCGCGTGTCGGTGCCGGCGCTCACGCCTGGAACGTATCGCGTCGTGTGGCACGTGCTGTCGGTGGACAGCCACGTGACGGAGGGGCAGTTCTCCTTCCAGGTTATCCGGTGATCTGCTGCGCGAGGTAGTTGGCTTCGCCGACCTGATCGATGAGCGTCAGTTGCGCCTCGAGCCAGTTGGCGTGCTCCTCTTCGCCCTCGAGGATGGACTCGAGCAGCTCGCGCGTGCCGTTGTCACCCAGGCTGCGCGATGTTTCGATCCCCGCATTCAACGCCTTGATGGCGGCCTTCTCGACCTCCAGATCGAGCCGAAACTGCTCCTTCACCGTCTGGCCGACGCTGACCTTGCCGAGCTTCTGGAGGTTGGGCACGCCTTCGAGATAGAGGATGCGCTCCACGAGCCGGTCCGCGTGCTTCATCTCGCCGAGCGATTCCGCGCGGACCTTGTCCCACAGGCGCGCGTAGCCCCAGTTCTCACACATGCGCGCGTGGATCCAGTACTGGTTGATCGCGGTGAGCTCGGCGGTGAGAACGTCGTTGAGGAGCTGGATGACCTGGTCGTGGCCCTTCACGGATAGCCCCCTGAGGTCGGGCGTCTGAGATTAGGTGGTGGCCGCGAGGCCACAGCGTACACCCGAGTCCGCGGCGTCGAGCAGCGCCGCCAGGAGCCACTGGCACGAGCCACAATCGGTGCCCGCGCCCCGGCACGCCATCGCCAGCTCCGCCAGCGAGCCGGCCCCGGCGGTGACGGCGTCGTGCAGGGCGCCTTCCGACACGCCCCGGCAGAGGCAGACGATCACGACGCGCTCCTGGTTAGGTGTACATTCATGCCGACATTAGGGTCACCTAATCTCCGGCCGACTGTCAAGTGGTATCGTAGGCCGGTGCCGCTTCGCGCGATCCTGTTCGACGCCGGCAACACGCTGATCCGCATCGACTACGCAGCCATCGCGGCGGCCCTCGCCACGCACGGGGTCTCGGTCACGCAGGACGCGCTCATGCGCGCCGAGTGGAGGGCGCGCGTGCGGCTGGACGACAACATCTTCGGCGGAGGCGAGGTCGCGTCCACCGAGGCGCGCACCACCCACAGCCGGTACATGGCGTACGTGCTCGAAGGCGTCGGGGTGACGGATCCCGCCATCGTCAATGCGATGGAGGCGTGGCGCCGCGGCTACAATCAGCCGGTCGGCCTGTGGACGGCGCCGGAACCCGCCGCGACTCCCGCGCTGACGCTTGCGCGAGAAGCCGGGCTGAAGACGGGTGTGATTTCCAACTCCAACGGAACCATCAAGCAGATCCTCGCGGGTCTCGATCTCGTACGCCTCGTCGACCTCGTCCTCGATAGCCAGGAGGAAGGCGTGGAGAAGCCGCATCCCGAGATCTTCGCGCGCGCGCTCGGGCGCGCCGGCGTGGGCGCCGCCGATGCGGTGTATGTCGGCGATCTCTACTCCATCGACGTGCTGGGGGCGCGTCGCGCCGGGCTGCGCGCGGTGCTGCTGGATCCGGGGGCATGCTGGGGCCCGCGGGACTGTCCGACGGCGCCCACCGTGCTCGACGCCGTCAAGGGGTTGCTCGCGTGTATCTGAGCCCCGAGCTCTGGCGCTTCACCGCCGGCGTGCGCGTGCGAATCGCCTGGGCGGTGCTGATCGGCCTCGCCGCCGTCGTCGCCGGCATCGCGCGGCTGGCGCTGCTCGGCTGGCTTCTGGCCAAGGTGCTCGCGGGGTCGACGACTCCCGCGCTGCTGCTGGCCGTGCTGCTCGTCGCCGCGGTCACCGTCGCGCGCGGCGCGCTCGAATACTGGCGCACGATGCTCGCGCACCACACCGCCGCGCTCGTGCAGGCGACCTTGCGCCAGACGCTCTATGCCCACATCACCGCGCTCGGTCCCTCGCACTTTGGCCGCTCGCGCACGGGCGACGTCGTGCTCTCGATGGTCGAGGGGATTCAGCAACTCGAGGTCTATTTTGGCCAGTACCTGCCGCAGCTCGCGGTGGCGGTGCTGACGCCCGTGCTGATCTTTGCCTTCGTCGCCTTCATCGATGTGCCGGTCGCGCTGGTCACGCTCGTCGCGGCGCTGGTGACGCTGCTGGCGCCCGTCGTCTGGCACCGCCGCGAGAGCCGGCACAGCCTCGCCCGGCAGAAGGCCTATGCTGCCTACGGCGCGGAATTCCTCGACACGCTCCAGGGATTGCCGACGCTGAAGGCCTTCGGACAGAGCGCCGCGCGGCGCCGGCTGCTCGAGGCCAAGGGCCGCGAGCTCTTCGAGAGCACGATGTGGGTGCTGGGCTCCAACGTGCTGACGCGCGGGATCGCCGACACGGGGATCGCGGTCGGCGCCGTGGCCGCGCTCGCGCTGGGCGTCTATCGCGTGCACACCGGCGCGATGGGACTGCCGAACTTGCTGATCATCCTCATGCTCGGTGTCGAGGTCTTCCGGCCGCTCCGCGAGCTGCGCGTGGTCTTGCACCAGGGCATGTTGGGCACGTCGGCCGCCCACGGCATCCTCGCGATCCTTCGCGCCACGCCCGAGGTGCGCGAGGCCCCCGATGCGGTGCCGGTGACGGCGCTGACGCCGAGCGTGACCTTCGAGGACGTGACGTTCGCGTATCCGGGCGGCCGCGGCGCGGTCCACGAACATCTGCGTTTCAGCGTCGCGGCCGGTGAGCGGATCGGCTTCGTGGGGCCGAGCGGGGCGGGCAAGTCGACGATCGCGCGGCTGCTTCTGCGGTTCTACGATCCCGAGCGCGGCCGCATCCTGATCGGCGGACACGACGTGCGCGCGCTGCGCCTCGAGGATCTCCGAGCACAGATCGCGATCGTCCAGCAAGACACCTATCTGTTTCACGGGACCGTCGAGGACAACCTCCGCATCGGCAAGCCGACGGCCACCGCCCACGAGCTGCAGGCGGCGGCGCGCGCGGCGAACGCCGACGAGTTCATCGCGCGCCTGCCGCAGGGCTACCAGACGGTGGTGGGCGAGCGCGGCGTGCGGCTGTCCGGAGGCCAGAGGCAGCGGATCGCCATTGCCCGCGCTCTGCTGCGTGACGCGCCGATCCTGGTCCTCGACGAGGCGCTGTCCGCCGTGGACGCCGAGAACGAGGCGGTCATCCAGCAGGCGCTCGATCGCCTCATGCAGGGGCGCACGACGCTCGTGTTCGCGCATCGACTCTCGAGCGTCGTCAACGCCGACCGCATCCTCGTGCTGGAGGGCGGACGCGTCGCCGAGACGGGCACGCACCGCGAGCTGATGGCGCGGGGCGGCGTCTACACGCGCCTCATGGCCGCGCAGGCCGCCGATGCGGCGGCGCCTGCCGACGACGCGCCGCTGTCGACGGAGGCGACGGCGACAGCGTCTGACGACGACGCCGCGGTGATCGCGCGCGCAACGGCGCCGGGCGCCGAGCTCGGCTGGCTGCGCGCGATTCCGATCCTCCTGTCGATGGTTCAGCCCTATCGGTTGCGGCTCGCCGTGACGTTCGGGCTCGGCGTCGCTCGCGTGGCCGCGCTGATCGGGGTCGGCGTGCTCAGCGCGTTCACCGTGCGCGCCGTCAATCGGGGCGAGCCCGTCGCGACCCTGCTGATCGCGCTTGCCATCGTGGCGCCCCTGTCGGGCGCGCTGCACTGGCTGGAGTCGTGGCTGGCGCACGACATGGCGTATCGCCTGCTCGCCGACCTCCGGCTGGCCCTGTTCGGCAAGCTCGATGCGCTCGCCCCCGCGTACCTCGTGCAGCATCGCAGCGGCGACCTCGTGAGCGTCGCGACGCACGACGTGGAGCTGATCGAGTACTTCTTCGCCCACACGATCACGCCGGCCTTCGTGGCCGTGGTGGTGCCGATCGTGGTGCTCGGAACGCTGACGACGGTCGGCTGGCCGATGGCGCTCGCGGTGCTGCCATTTCTCATGTACGCGGCGGTCAGCCCGGTTCTCGGTCGCGCGCGCATCGACCGGCTCGGCGCCCGCGCGCGCACGATCTCCGGCGATCTCAACGCCCATGCCGTCGACTCCGTTCAGGGCCTCACCGAGATCATCGCATTCCAGCACGTGCGCGCGCGGGGCGACGAATTCGCGGTCCGCGCGCGCGAATATCTGCACGCGCGCATGCCCTTCCTTCGCGACCTCACGCTGCAAAGCGCGCTGCACGAGATCGTCACCGGCCTCGGCGGCCTCGCCGTGCTGGCGGCGGGCGGCCTGCTGGCCATTCACGGCCGTCTCGACGCGGGGATCTTGCCCGTGATGACGCTGCTGGCGGTGTCGGCCTTCGTGCCGGTGTGGGAGATCGCGCAGGTCGGTCGTCAGCTCGCCGACACGCTCGGTGCGACACGCCGTTTCCGCGCGATCGAGACGGCGCCCGTCGCGGTGCAGGACGGGCCCGGCGTTTTCGCCGTGCGTCGCGGCCCCGCGCTCGAGATGGCGCAGGTCACGTTCACGTATCCGGGTCGCGCGCGGCCGGCGCTGGACGACGTTCGGCTCGTCATCCCCGCCGGCGGCACGGTGGCGCTCGTCGGGCCCTCCGGCGCCGGCAAGACGACGGTCGCGCATCTGTTCTTACGATTCTGGGATCCGGACAAGGGGGTCGCGCGCCTGGACGGCCACGATCTGCGCGACTATCGCCTCGACGAGCTACGGCAGCGCGTGGCGCTCGTCGCGCAAGACACCTATCTCTTCAACGACACGCTGCGGAACAACGTGCGGCTGGCGCGGCCGGGCGCGACGGCGGCGGAGGTGGACACGGCCATCGAGCGGGCCGCGCTCACGGAGTTCGTCGCCTCGCTTCCGGACGGCCTCGACACCGTCGTCGGGGAGCGCGGCACGCGACTGTCGGGCGGCCAGCGCCAGCGCGTCGCGATCGCGCGGGCGTTTCTGAAGGACGCGCCGATCCTGATCCTGGACGAAGCCACGTCCCACCTCGATGCCGTGAGCGAGGCGACGGTGCGGGCGGCCCTCGATCGGCTCAAGCAGGACCGCACGACGCTGGTGATCGCGCACCGCCTGTCCACCGTGCGCGGCGCCGACGCCATCGTCGTCCTCGATCGCGGCCGCGTGGTGGAAACGGGCTCCCACGCCGATCTGCTCACGCGGCGTGGGCTGTACGCGCGCCTGATCGCCGCTCAGCTGTCGTCCGCCGCCGCCGGGTGACGCCCGGCCGTTACGACGGCAGCGTGACGAACGGGTAGCGGCGGAGCGCGTCGTAGATGACGCGCTTCATGTCCTCGATCTGGTACTCCGTCGCGGCCTCGAAGCGCAGCGTGAGGTACGGGTTGGTGTTCGACGCGCGCACGAGGCCCCAGCCGCCGCCGGGAAAGAGCACGCGTGCACCGTCGATATCGATGGTCTCGAAGCGCGCCTTCAGATCGCGCGCGAGCTCCTCGATGACCTTGAATTTTTCGCCGTCGGGGCAGGGCGCCTTCAGCTCGGGCGTGGCGTGCAGGTGGGGGACCGAGTCGAACAGGGTCGAGATCGGACCGTGGTGGCGCGCGGCGATCTCCGCGATCTTGCACGCGGCCAGGATGCCGTCGTCCACGCCATAGTAGCCCTCGGCGAAAAAGATGTGGCCGCTCACCTCGCCGCCGAGCAGGATGCGGTCCTCGCGCATCTTGCGCTTGAGGTGCGAGTGGCCCGTCTTCCACATGACGGGCACGCCGCCGTGCTTGCGGATGTCGTCCACCAGCATCTGCGAGGACTTCACGTCGAAGACGACCTTGGCGCCGGGGTGCCGCGTCAGCAGATCACGCGCGAGCAGGACGAGGATCAGGTCGGCCTCGTGGCGCCGTCCGCGCTCGTCGATCACGCCGACACGGTCGGCGTCGCCATCCCATGCCAGGCCGAGGTCCGCGCCGGTCTCCACGACCTTCTGTTGCAGATCGACGACGTTGTCGGGATCCTCGGGATCGGGCAGGTGATTCGGAAAGCGTCCGTCGGAGTCGCAGTGCAGCTCGATGACGTCGCAGCCGAGCCGGCGCAGCAACGGCGGTCCGTACACACCCGCGATGCCGTTGCCAGCGTCGGCCACGACCTTCAGCGGGCGCTCGATCCGCACGATCTTCGCCACCGTATCGAAGTAGTCGTCGCGCGGGCTCCGCGTCGTCACCCCGCCGGCGCCGGTGGCGAAGGCACCGCGTTCGATGGTCTCGCGCAGGCCCTGGATCTCCTGCTCGGTCAGGGGCGCGGCGCCGGGATGGACCATCTTCACGCCGTTGTAATCGACCGGGTTGTGACTGCCGGTGATGTTGGCGCCGCCGTCGAGCTTCCAGTGCGCGGTGGCGAAATACAGGAGCGGCGTGGTGACGACGCCGATGTCCACGACGTCGATGCCCGTCGCGCGCACGCCCTCGACGAAGGTCGCCTTGAGGCCGGCCGAGGACTCGCGGTTGTCCTGGCCGACGGCGACCCGCCGTCCCGCCCGGCTGCGGATGAGCGTGCCGTAGGCGCGCCCGACGAGGCCGAACACCTCAGGATTGATGTCGGAGCCGACGCGCCCGCGGACGTCATAGGCGCGAAAGATGTGCGGATTGAGCATGGGGCCTGTTGAGACCGAGCGTACCACGCCGTGCGATGATGTCGCGAGGCTCTCGAGGGAGGCCAGCATGAACGAGGCGGAGCTCAAACAGAAGACACGCGACACGGCCCGCAAGCTGTTTCACACGCTCAAGGGCGGCGCGGGCTTCGAGCAGTGGAAGAAGTTCGACAAGGATCTCGCCCGACAACTGTCGATGTTCTTCGCGGGTGCGCTCTACAGCCGCGAGGTGATCTCGCAAAAGCAGAGAGAGCTGTGCGCCGTGGCCTCGCTCACCGTGCTCGAGCGCGGCAACGAGCTGCGCGCGCACATCCACGCCGCCCTCAACGTCGGCGCCACGCGGCAGGAAGTGGCCGAAGTGATTTTTCAGCAAGTCACGTATGGCGGCATGCCGGTCGTGGTCGAGGCGCTCGACGTCTACGCGCGCGTGCTCGGCGAGCGCGGCGAGCCGTTTCCGGCCGAGGAACCCGCCGCCCGATGACGGGCCCGCTCGACGCGGCCACGCTCGACCGCGCGCTCGCCGCCGCCATCGACGCCGCCCGCGCCGCCGGCACGATCGCGATGAAGTACTACACCGGGACATTCGACATCACCATCAAGCCCGACGATACCCCGGTGACGCAGGCCGACCGCGAGGCCGAGGAAGCGATCGTCGCCACCCTCGGCCGGGCCTTTCCCGACTGGGGATTTCTCGGCGAGGAGTTCGGGGCGAAGGGTGCCCGCGACGTGCGCTGGATCATCGACCCGATCGACGGGACGAAGAATTTCGTACGGCGCATTCCGGTGTGGGCGACGCTGCTGGCCCTCGAGGCGCATGGTGAGATCGTGGCCGGCGTGATCCACAATCCCGTGAGCGGCGAGCTCTACGCAGCGCGCCGCGGCGGCGGCGCCCGGTTGAACGGCCGGCGCGTCAGCGTCTCCGACGTCGGCGAGATGTGGTCGGCGACGCTGCTGCACGCGGGACTACGCCTGTATCGCAAGGCCGGTGTCTGGGACGGCCTGCTGCGACTCGTGGATGCGACCGAGCGGCAGCGCGGCTTCGGAGACTACCTCGGCTACGCGCTCGTGGCCGAGGGCAAGGCGGAGATGTACGTCGAAGTCGATCTCAAGCCGTGGGATCTCGCGCCGTGCAAGATCGTCGTCGAGGAGGCGGGAGGACGCTTCACCGATCTGACCGGCACGCCGACGATTTACTCGGGCCACGCGCTCGCCACCAACGGGCGGCTGCACGACGCGGCGCTGGCACTGCTCGCCGGGCGGTGAGGCCACCTGAGTCAACGTCGAGGCGCGCCACGGCTTTGCCGGGGCGCGGCCGAGCGGTGGGGGGGGTGGGGGGCCATATCGGGGCCCCCCACGTCGATGGGTGACGGCGCTCGCCATTCATCCCGGTGCGCTCGGCGACGTGCTGCTGACGATCCCCGCGCTCCGCGCGCTGCGCGTCGGCGGCGCGCGGCTCACGCTCGCCGCGCAGGCGCGGATCGCTGCGCTGATTGCAGCGCTGGGTGAGGCCGACGCGGCCCAGGATTTCGACGCGCTCCGCCTCGAGGCGCTCTTCGCGGGAGAGGGCGACGCGCGCCTGCCGCCGGTCGACCGTCTCGTCTGCTGGTTCGGCGCGCGCGACCTGGACTTCGCGACCCGGTTGTCGGCGCGGGTGCCCAACACGGTCGTGGCGCCCTCGACGTCGCCGCAACGTGAGGTGTGGGCGCACCTGCTGGCGACCGTCGGCGGCGCGGCCGACCGGCGACCGGCCGCGGTCAGCGAGGACCTGCTCGCGCGCGGCCAGGCTGCGCTGATCGCGGCCGGCGTCGAACCCTCGCGGCGCGTCGTCGTCGTGCATCCCGGCGCGGGCTCGCCCGCCAAATGCTGGCCCGCGGATGCGTTCGCCGGCGCGCTCGCGGGACTCGACGACGTCGCGATCGTCGTTCACGAGGGGCCGGCCGACGGCGAGCCGGTGGCGCGAGTCCTCGCGCGAATGCCCTCGGCGCGTCATCTGCGTCAGCCGAATCTGCTGACGCTCGCGGGCGCGCTCGCGCGCTGCGCGGCGTACGTCGGCAACGACTCGGGCGTCAGTCATCTCGCGGGAACCGTCGGCACCCGGTCCCTGGTGCTCTTCGCGGAAGAAAATCTACGCTGGCGGCCGTGGTCCACGACCACACGCGTCGTGCCCATCGACATGAAGGGCGGCAAGAAGGACGTCACGCGCGTTCGGGAGACGCTGCAGGCGATGCTCGGATGACGCGGCGGGGTCGGTGGCCGACGATCGCGGCCGGCGGCGTCGTCATCGCCGCCGGGTTCGCGATCGCGCTCGTCGAATTACTGCGATTCCCGAAGGGCTCGGTCTGGATCGTCGTCGCTGTCGCCGCGCTACTGCTCGTCGTCCTCCGCGCCGTCGGGCGTCCCTGACATCGCGTCCGCCTCACGGAGCAGCTCGTCCGCCGCCGCGTTCAGGTCGGACATCTCGAGGAGCCGGAGCTCGTACCAGATGTCCATTGCCATTGCCTGTGCCCTGTTCCGGTGCTCATCGCACCGTGCCGGTCGGTTGATTGACCGTCCCCTCCCCAGCGGAGGCGTCATCTTGGGCCAGGCGACTGAGCAGCGACCATGCCAAACACGCGCGATCGGAAAATTATCGACTTACGGGCGGCACGCATCGGCGCGGACGGTAGCGCGCCCGAGGATGTCGGGCACGTTGCCCGCACGTCAAGAGCCGAACAATGCGCGCAGGAGAAGGTGCGTCGGGACGTACACGATGAGCGGGAAGACGATCAGCAACAGGCCGAGGTAGATGCGCGCCGACAGCCGACGCTGAGGCTGCCCACCAGGGCCGAAGACCCAGTTGATGTTGTCTTTCGGATCCGTGATCGCATACGTGAACGGAAACACGACCCAGGCCAGCGCGGTCTGGGCCATCAGCGCGCGCGGATCGTAGCCGAGCGTGTGCAGCATCCAGACGAGCACGAGCGGCATGGGGATGTGGAAGAGCGAGAGCGCACGGATCCAGCGCGGGATCCCGGGATCGAACATGTAGTCGGCCAGCGGCGAGATACGCACGCGTACCAGCAGTCGCGAGAAGAAGCTGACGTTCCAGAGCAGCTCGGGCAGCAGCACGGCCACCGCCATCATGCTCGCGAGCAGCCGGCTCTCGGTCCACAGAGCGACGGCGGTGACGATGAGGGCGATGTCGGAGAACCACAAGAAGTTCGCGGGACCGTAGTGCGCGAAATAGATGGGCACGATCGCCGCGACCATCGCCGTGTAGGCGAGCTTGAGCCAGAGCGGGATCACCGATCCGGCTTGGCCCAGATTCCTCGATCGTGCATCAGCCGGATCTGCCGCCGGATCACGTTGCGGTACTCGGCGTGCTTCATCGGCGCGCGCTTGAGGTAGAGGTTCTTGGGATAGATCGGCTTCTCGTAGAGGATCTGGTAGAGCTCGGTGCGCAGATCCTTCATCCAGTTGTCCCACTGGGCGCGGGCACGGTGGTCGCGCAGCGCCTCGATATCGATGACGCCGCCCACGTAGGTGGATCCGGCGCCGTACTCCTGCTTGCCGACGATGCGCCCCTTGTAATCGATGATGAACGAGCGCCCGCCGAACGTGTCGATGGGCGTGCTCTCTTCGGGGAAGAGGTAGTAGGTGCCCATGTTGGGCGCGACCACGTACATGTTGTTGTCGAGCGCTCGCGCCCGGCTCTGAATCTCGAAGATCTCGTTGCCGGTGGCCGGATGCGGGTAGGAGGCGCGATAGACGACCTCGGCGCCGTTCATCGCCAGCGCGCGGGCGTTTTCGGGGTAGCTGCCCTCGTTGGCCATCATGATGCCGAGACGCCCGATCTCGGTGTCGGCGACGGGCCAGAACGCGTCCAGCGTGCGGCCATATTTCTCGATCCACCAGTCGTACACGTCGTGTGGGCACACGGAGTGCTCGACCGGGAAGAGCGGCGAGACCTTGTAGTGCTGAAGGATCACCTTGCCGCGCGGGTTGATGATGAAGCCGACGTTGAAGTAACGGTCCTTGAGGTCCGGGTGCTTCGCCTTTGCCTGCGCCATGACGAAGGTGTTGTACTCCTTGGCGATCTTGCCCAGCTCCTCCGTTTCCTCGCCCGGGATGTCGATCGCGCATTCGCGGGCGAACGTCGCGTGGTCGAGATCGAGCACCTCGTCGTTGAAGGCCTGCAGCGCGCCCTCGGGAAAGGCGAGGAGGCGGACGGGCAGATCGAGGCTCGACAACCACGACGCGGCCTTCACGAGGTGCTTGAGGTGCTCGAGGTTGAGCTTGATGTCCTTCCGTCGCCGGATCCCGCGAACGGTCGGAATGAGACCCACGGCGGTGTAGGGCTTGATCATGCGCGCGCCTCCTTCGAGAGTGTTCCGGCCGCAGCAGAGGTAGCACACACGACCCGTCTGCGCATAGCCGCCGAGGATGGCACAATGCCGGGCAGGAGAAACCCATGGACATCGCCATTCCGCTGTTCGACCGCATCACGGCGCTCGACGCGATCGGGCCCTACGAAGTCCTGTCGCGGCTGCCGGGCGCGCGGATCCGGTGGGTGGCCATCACCCCCGGTCCCTACCGCACCGACAATCGCCAGTTGACGCTCATGGCCGACGAGCCGCTCTCCGCGGTGCCGCACCCGGAGATCATCATGGTGCCCGGCGGCTTCGGCACGCGCGCGCTCATGACGCCGAATCCGCTCCTGGACTGGCTGCGGGCGGCGCACGAGACGAGCCAGTGGACGACCTCCGTGTGCACCGGCTCCCTCCTCCTCGGCGCGGCGGGGATCCTGCGCGGGCTGGAGGCGACGACGCACTGGGCCGCGCACGAGCAGCTCGCCGAGCTGGGCGCCAAGCCGACCCTCAAGCGCGTGGTCGAGCAGGGCAAGGTCATCACCGCCGCCGGCGTCTCGTCGGGTATCGACATGGGCCTGACGCTGGCCGCGCGCATCGCCGGCGAAGAATTCGCGCAGACCATTCAGCTCGGGATCGAATACGATCCGCAGCCGCCGTTCCACGCCGGCTCGCCCCAGACGGCGCCGCCGCACGTCGTGGCGGCGCTGCGCGAGCGCACGCGGGCACGTCTGGAGAGCGTCGCCCGCGGCTGAGCGGAGCAGTTCGCCGCGGCACACGTTGCCGGGCCGTCCGCCGTCTGCTACCGTCCGCACACCGCGGATGGCAGTGCGAGCCGCAGAACGTCGCGGGCCCGTAGTGCGAGCCGCAGCCCGTTTCAGGAGCCGCAGCCGAAGGCGAGGCGACGCTGTGAAGGGCGAGGCGAGTCTGCGTAAGGCCCTGCCGTTCGAGGCGAGCATGTGAGGTGTCGAAATGCAGATGGGCGTTCACGTTCCGACCACCGTCGCGCCCGCCGTCACACGCGATGCGCTGGTGACGTTCGCGCGCGAGGCCGAGGCCCGCGACTTCGCGTCGCTCTGGGTCAGCGACCACGTCGTGATCCCCCGCGCGACGGCCGGCTATCCCGGTGGTCGCGCGTTCCCCGTGCCGCCCGACGTGCCGTATCTCGAGCCGGTCGCGATGCTCGCCGCGCTCGCGATGGTCACCACGCGCGCGCGGATCGGCTGCTCGGTGTTCATTCTCGGCCACCGGCACCCGGTCGCGATGGCCAAGATGCTGGCGACGATCGACGTCCTCTCCGGCGGGCGGCTCATCTGCGGGGTCGGGGTGGGCTGGTGGCGTCAGGAGCTCGAGGTGCTCGGCGTCGATTTCGCGCGGCGGGGCCGCGCCGCCGACGAGGCGATCCGCGTGTTCAAAGCGCTCTGGACGCAGCGCGAGCCGCGGGTCGACGGCGAGTTCTATCGCGTCGCCGACGTCGGCTTCGAGCCCAAGCCGATCCAGAAGCCTCACCCGCCGATCTGGGTCGGCGGCATCTCGCCGGCCGCCTTGCGCCGCGTGATCGCGCTCGGTGATGGATGGCACGCCATGTCGTCGAAATCGCCCGCGGAGCTCGCGGCGTCGGTGGCCGAGCTCAAGCGGCTCGCGGACGCCGCGGGGCGCGCCTGGAGCACGATCGAGATCTCGATGCGCTTCGAGATGAGCGAGGCGGTCCTCGCCGATGGCGTGCAGGCGGTGGTGGACCGGCTCGGCGAGTACTCGCGCGCCGGCGTCAGACACGTGGCGGTGGTGTTCAGGCGCGAGGACCCCAAGCGGATGATGGAGTTGCTCGACCTGGTGGCCACCAAGATCCGTCCGGCCGTGGCCGCGTAGACGAGCATGGCGCCTGTCCCGCGCGCGCTCGCCGTCTCGGTGATGCCGCTCGAGACTCGCCGCGAGCAATTCCACGCGCTCGCCACGCTGGGCGAGCAGCTCGGCTATGACGCCATGCTGCTGCCGGAGACGTGGGCCTACGACGTGACCATCGTGCTCGCCGAGGCGGCGCTGAAGACGCAACGCCTCAAGGTCGGCTCGGCCATTCTCGGAGTCTGGAACCGGACGGCGGCGACGCTCGCGATGGGCGCCGCGACGTTGGCGTCGCTCTCGCGCGGGCGCTTCATCCTTGGTCTCGGCGCGAGCACGCCCCAGCTCGTCGAAGGACTGCACGACGTGCCGTTCGGCGCGCCGCTGGGGAGGATGCGACAGGTCGTGACCCAGGTCCGCGCGCTGCTGCGCGGCGAGCGGGTCCCGCTGGCCATGGCCACCCAGGCGCGCGCGTTACGGCTGAACGTGCCGGCGGCCGACGTCCCCATCTGCCTCGCGGCCATCGGCGACGCCTCGGTGCGACTCGCCGGTGAGATCGCCGACGGCTGGATGCCGTTCCTCTATCCGCTGCGCATGCTGGAGCAGGGGCGGGCACGGCTCCAGGAGGGCGCCGCGCGCGCCCAGCGGGCCTCGCCGCCGGCCATCTACCCGATGGTTCCGGCGGCCGTGGACGACGATCCGGCGAAGGCGCGCGCCAGCGCCGCCTGGTTCGTCTCCTTCTATCTGACCTCGATGGGGACGTTTTACCGCGACACGCTGATTCGCTTCGGGTTCGACAAGCAGGTGCAGGCCGTGCTCGCCGCCAACACGCCGAAGTTCGCGGCCGTCGTGCCGCCGGAGGCGGACGTGCTGCTCGACGAGCTGATCGTGTACGGCACGCCGTCTCAGGCGCGCGATCGTCTGGCGCGCTGGTACGAGGCCGGCGCCGCCATGCCCGGATTGATGTTCCGGGCGAATCTGACCGCCGACGAGACGCGCCACTCGCTGGACGCGTTCGTGCCGATGCTACAGTCGAGGTGATGACCATGGACCAGCCCCGCAACGTCACACCGCGCGAGCGCGTCGTCGCCGCCTACAAGGGGCAGCGCGCCGATCGCGTGCCCGCGTACCCGATCGCCGGATCGTTCGCCGGCTGCCTGGACGGCCTTTCGATCGAGGAGTACTGCACGAATCCCAAGAAGGCCGTGAAGGCCATGATCAACTACTACGAGCGGTACCAGCCGGACATCATGATCGCCTTCAACGACCTCGCCAAGGAGGCGGAGGCCGTCGGCTGTCGTGTGAAGTATTCGGACTACGTCGTGCCGTCGATCGATCAGCACGTGCTGCAGGACGACAAGGCGCTCTTGGCCCGCCTGGAGGTGCCCGATCCGTTCAGGCACGCGCGCCTGCCCGCGTTCCTGGAGCAGTGCGAGGCGCTGTCCGCGCAGAAGTTCCCCTCGGCGCTCGGGGCCGTGCTCGTCGGGCCGTGGACGATCGCCATGCTCATGCGCAACCCCGAGCTGATGTGCCTGGACACGCTGGAAGACCCGGCATTCGTGCACGACCTCATGCGTTTCGCCACGGAATTCGCCAAGCGCATGGGCGATGCCGTGCTCACCACCAAGATCGGCCTCTCGTACTCCGACCCTACGGCCTCGTGCTCGCTCGTCGGCCCCGACACGTATCGGGAGTTCATCAAGCCCTATCACAAGGAGCTCGTGGACTACTTCAAGGCGAAGAAAGTCGGAACCACCGTGCATATCTGCGGGACCACGCACCAGATTCACGAGGACCTGGTCGACGTCGGCTTCGTCGCCGTCACCATTGACCTCGACCAGCAGGCGGATCCGGCGCTCTACGTCGACCAGCTCGACCGGCTCATTACGCTCGGCAACCAGAAGAACGTCGTGGCGATCGGCAACGTGGACGTGACGATCTTCGAGCGCGCGACGAAGGCCGAGATCGAGGCGGAGGTGCGGCGCTGCATCGACACGGCCGGGAGCCGCTCGCGGTTCGTGCTCTCGACCTCGTGCGAGCTGCCGCCGCGCGCCAACCCGGAGTGCGTGCAGTGGTTCATGGAGGCGGCGCGCGAGTACGGCCGCTGGGACCGGATCCTCAGCGCGTGAGGAGGTGCGAGCCGCAGGACGTCGCGGGGCCGTCGTGCGAGCCGCAGCCGCAAGGCGAGGCGAGTCTGCGTGAAACTCCGCCGTCCGAGGCGAGCCGATGAATGAGGAGGCGACGATGGCGATGGTGACCGTCCACGGCGGTGCGACTGGATTCGTTCAGGAAGTGCTGGTCGGCAGGCATCGGCTGGTCGCCGACGAGCCGGTGGACGGTGGCGGGGCGGACGGCGGCCCATCGCCGTACGATTTCTTGCTGATCGCGCTCGGCACCTGAACGTCGATGACGCTCGCGCTGTATGCGCGAGGCAAGGGCTGGCCGCTCGACGGCGTCACGGTGCGCCTCTCCCACTCACGCATCCACGCCCAGGACTGCGCCGACTGCGAGACGAAGGAAGGCAAGCTCGATCAGATCGAGCGTGAGCTGGTGCTCTCGGGTCGGCTCGACGCCGCGCAGCGGGCGCGACTGGCCGAGATCGCCGACCGATGTCCGGTGCACCAGACGCTCACGTCGGAGGTCAAGATTCGGACGCGGCTGGTCTGATCTGGCGCCGCCGCCGTCGGCGCTGTGCCAGGGCATAGAGCACGGCACGCGCCGGGGTCGTATCGAGCGCGGCCACCATGGTGGCCCCGAGTAGTAGCGCGCCGGCGACGAGTGGTTCGAGCATTGGAAAATCCTTTCGAAGTGCGCGGCGGGCGGGAGACACCCCGCCCGCCGCCGCACGTTCCCCTTAAGGAGCCTCGGTCGTGCTGATGTTGCTGTCGCTCGAGTCGGCCCACACCGCCGGGGCCGCGACCGCCGTAAGGGCGGTGATTGCCAGCAGGATTGCGAATACCATGCGCTTCATGTTGAGTCGTCACCTCCCGTCTCACAGATTGAGACGACAGGGGTGCCGAGGGGGTTTCAGTAAAGAAGCGTTAAAACAGAAAAGCGTAAAAATTGGTTCGGGCACATCGCCCGAGCGTCACGAATCGGATCGTGCGGAACATCCTTGCGAGCGGGCGCGGCGGCGGGAGGGAGTCCTCCCGCGCGCCGCCGCCCGTGTGGCTTTAAGGAGCCTCGTCGGTGGCGACGTCGCTCATGTCGCCGTCCGCCCACGCCATGGTCGTGGCCCCGCCGAACGCAACGAGCGCCAGCAGAATTGCCAGTGCGATACGCTTCATTGACCTCACCTCCCCTCTCACTTCTTGGGACGCGGGAGAGGTGGGCGGGGGAGCACTCAGGACGTAACACGCGCAAGGGGAGGAACACCGCGATCCGGGCATCGCCCGAGCGTCAGGAGATGGGCGGCCCGCCCTGCTGCCTCTCGACCTCCTCCATGATCAGCGCGTTGAGATCGTCGATCAGCTTGGCGCGCTCGAGGCGCCCGTCATTGCGCACCTCGGCGCGAATCCGGGACGGCCGCGCGGACAGCATGATGAGGGTGGTGCCGATGGCGACCGCCTCGTCGATCGCGTGCGTGACGAACAGGATCGTGCGACCCGTCTCGCGCCAGATGCGTCGCACCTCGGCCTGCATGATGCGGCGGTTCTGGGCATCGAGGGCGCCGAACGGCTCGTCCATCAGCAGGAGGTCGGGCTCGATGGCGAGCGCGCGGGCGATGGCGGCGCGCTGTCGCATGCCGCCCGAGACGCGCGCCGGATAGTACGCTTCGAAGCCGCCGAGGCCTGCCAGGCGAAGATATCCCTCGGCCGTCGCGCGGCGCGCCTTTGCATCGACCCCGAGCGGCTGGAGCACGAGTTCGACGTTTTCGCGCAGGGTCATCCAGGGCAGCAGCCGGTCTTCCTGAAAGACGACGCCGACCTTCTTCGTGTGACGGCCGCTGCCTGCCACGGGCTCGCCACCCAGCAGCACGCTGCCGCGCGTGGGCGGCTCCAGCCCGCCGACGATGCGCAGCAGCGTGGTCTTGCCGCAGCCGTTGGGGCCGAGCAGGCACACGAACTCCCCGGCTTGTACGACGAACGACACCGAGTCGATCACGGGAATGAGGAAGTCCTTGCCGACGCCGACGACCTCCAGCGTCACCGCCATCGGTCGAGCCGTCGCGAGACCGCGTCGAAGACGAGCTTGTCGGTGGCCGTCATGACCAGGATCATGACGAGCGCCCACACGAAAACCATCTGGGTGGCCAGGATCTCGCGTGAGTAATTCATGATGTAGCCGATGCCGGAGGTGACGCCGAAGATCTCGGCCACCACGGACACTTTCAATGCCAGGCCGAAGCCGACTTTCATGCCGGCCAAGAGATAGGGCAGGGTGGACGGCACGACGATCGCGATGAACTTCTGCCGGCCGGAGAGTCGGTAGACGTCGCCCATCTCCAGCAGCCGCCGGTCCACGTTCTCGACGCCTTCGACGATGTTCGAGGCCACCACCGGCAAGGTGATCATGAAGGTGGTGAAGATGGGCGCCCAGTTGGAGAGCCCGAACCAGATGATCGAGATGACGATCCAGACGAAGACCGAGGTCGAGTTGAGGACCGACAGGAGGTCGTGGATCACCCCGCGGGCGGTGCGCGAGAGGAATCCGGCGAGGCCGGCGAGCAGCGCGACGCCGACCGCGCCGCCGAAGCCGACGAGGATGCGGCCCAGCGACGCCGCGGTATGCCGCCAGATCTCGCCGCTGGCCACGATGTCCGCGAAGCCGCGCGCGACGGCGAGCGGTGACGGCAAGACGTAGGCGCCGTAGCGCCACGAGAGCAGGACCCAGCCGGCGACGATGACGACGGCGACGCCGAGCGTGGGCAGATGCAGCCGGCTCGCCCAGCGGCGCGCGCTCACGCGCGGTAGAAGAACTCCCGGCGGATCCGGTCGGGCTGCTCCCAAATGTCGGACTTCAGAAACCCGAACTCCTTGTTGATCCGCAGCTGCGCGATCAGAGTCTCCACCTGCTCGTCGGGGAGCCCGGAGAGCATGCGCACGGTTTCCCGGTACGCGACCTCGATGACGTCCTTGGGTAGCTTGGTGACCTCGACCATGATGTCCTTGGCGCGGGCGGGATTGTTGTACCAGACGTCGACGGCGTCCTTCTGCGCGGCGTTGAGGTCGCCGGGGAACGCCGCATTCTTCGCGATGAAGTCGTTGTGCACGAGGTAGCAGACGTGGACGGGAAAGCCCGCCGGGCGACCGGTGGCTTTGCGCCAGAGGTCGATCTGCTTGGCGAGGTACACGCCCTGGCCCGACAACACGACCGAGTCGCTGATCGGCTGCCAGGCGATGATGGCGTCAACGTCCTTCTTCCCGAGGAGCGTCGCCATGTCGGGCGGCGCCGTCGCCGTCACGATGTGCGTGTCCTTCTGAAGGTCGAAGCCATAGCCTTTCAGCGTCAGCGCCCTGATGTCGAAGAACGTCGAGGTGCCCACGACGGCGGCGACCTTCTTGCCCTTGAGGTCCTCGACCCTGGTCAGGCCCGCGTCCTTGCGCGCGACGATCGCGCCGAGCACGGCGGTGGCGACGCCGGTGACCTTCACCGGCGCGCCGTCCTCGAACGCCTTCGCGGCCAGCGCGAATGACATATCGATCGCGTCCACGTTCTTGCTGGTGAGCTGATTGAGCAGCGGTACCGGCGAGCCGGGGACGACGGAGTACTCGGCCTGCCAGCCGTGCTTGCCCAGCAGATCCTCCTTGTGGACGATCTCGGGCCCGGCCCAGCCGAGCTGCAGATACGCAAAGCGCACCTTGCCCTTGGAGGCCTGGGCCCGTCCGAGCGACGGCGCGGCCAGCACGGCGCCGGCGGTCACGCCGGCTTTCAGGAACGCGCGTCGCTGCATCAGGCTTTCACCTGTGGCACGCCGCGCAGCGCCTCCTCGATCTTCGCCGCCGGGTACTCGTAGTCCTGAAGCTTGCCGGCGAGGAAGGCTTCGTATGCGCCGAGGTCGAAATGGCCGTGGCCGGAGAGATTGAAGAGGATCGCCCGCCGCTTGCCTTCCTTCCGGCAAGCGAGCGCCTCGTCGATGACGACCCTGATCGCGTGAGCCGATTCCGGCGCGGGGATGAGGCCCTCGGTGCGCGCGAACTGCATCGCGGCCTGGAACGTCGCGAGCTGCGGCACGGCCACCGCTTCGATCACGCCCTCGTCGTAGAGCTTGGACACGAGCGGCGCCATGCCGTGATAACGCAGGCCGCCCGCATGCAGCGGCGCCGGGATGAAGCCGTGTCCGAGCGTGTGCATCTTCACCAGCGGCGTCATGCCGACGGTGTCGCCGAAATCGTAGGTGTACTTGCCCTTGGTGAGACTCGGGCACGCAGACGGCTCGACGGCGATGATGCGCGTCTTCTTTTTCTTGGTGAGCTTGTCGGCGGCGAAGGGGAACGACAGGCCGGCAAAGTTCGAGCCGCCGCCGGCGCAGCCGATGACGATGTCGGCCTCATCGTCGGCCTTCTCGAGCTGCTTCTTGGCCTCGAGCCCGATCACGGTCTGGTGCATCAGCACGTGGTTGAGGACGCTGCCGAGCGAGTACTTGGTGTCCTCACGCGTCGCCGCGTCCTCGACCGCCTCGCTGATCGCGATGCCGAGTGAGCCCGGTGAGTTGGGATCCTGCTCGAGGATCTTCTTGCCGGCTTGCGTGTCGGGGCTCGGGCTCGCGACGACCTGCGCGCCCCACGTCTCCATCATGATCCGGCGATAGGGCTTCTGCTGGTAGGACACCTTCACCATGTAGACCTTGCACTGCAGGCCGAACAGCTGGCTCGCGAGCGCCAGCGCCGAGCCCCACTGGCCGGCGCCCGTCTCCGTGGACAGTCGCGTGACCTTTTCTTTCTTGTTGTAGTACGCCTGCGCGACCGCCGTGTTCGGCTTGTGACTGCCGGCCGGGCTCACGCCTTCGTACTTGTAGTAGATGCGGGCGGGCGTCCCCAGCGCTTTCTCGAGTCGGCGCGCGCGGAACAGCGGTGACGGCCGCCACAGCTTGAGGACATCGCGCACCTCGTCGGGAATCTCGATCCAGCGCTCCTGGCTGACCTCCTGCTTGATCAGCTCCATCGGGAACAGCGGCGCGAGGTCTTGCGGCCCGATCGGCTTGCCGGTGCCGGGGTGAAGGACGGGAGGCGCGGGCGACTTGAAGTCGGCCTGGATGTTGTACCACTTCGACGGAATGTCCTTCTCGTCGAGGAGAAACTTCGTCCGGTTCTTGTCGCTGGCCTTGGCTGCCATACCGCGCCTCCTTCATGGAACGTCGAGGGCGGTTACGTTATCACAGAGTCTTGGTCATGAAGATGCGGCTCGTCCCCGGTGGATCGCACGGAATCTCGCCGAAGACGCGCCAGCCGCGGCGCGTGTAGAACCCCGGCGCCTGGAAGCTGATCGTATAGAGGACGGCGGCGCGGCAGCCGCGCCGGCGGCCCTCGTCTTCCGCCGCCTGCAAGATGCGGCTGCCGAGGCCACCGCCGCGGAGATCGTCGGGCAGATAGACGAGGTCGATGAACAGCAGGCCGAGCGACGTTCGACCGGTGATACCGCCGACGACTTCGCGCGTTTCGGGATCGGAGACGACGACGGCGAGCGGGCGCACGTCGTCGATGCCGGACTGCTGCGCATTGTAGCGCCGCAGCCCGTCGCCGACGGCGCTCTCGACGCTCGCGTCGGGTGCGTCGGTGACGGTGATCACGGGCTCGCGCCTCACGCCGCCGAGTCTAGCGCGGCGGCCGCGATGCTACACTGTCGCCATGCCACCGACGCTGATGCTGCCGCGCGCCGACGGAACGCTGACGCGGTACACGCTCACCGGTCAGACGCCGGTGGCCGGCGCGCCGGGACCGATCCGAAGCCGCGTCGGCATGGCCGCCGTGCACGTCGTCGCCGATCCACTCGCGAACATCAATCCCACGCTCGACGTCGCGGTCGACTGGGACGCCACCCTCGGGTTCCGGCGATACGTGTGGTCGCTCGGCCTCGCCGTTGCTGAAGCGATGGACACCTCGCAGCGCGGGATGGGATTTCCGTGGTCGTCGGCCAGGGAGCTGATCAAGCGCTCGGTGGCCGAGGCGCGGACGGTGCGCGGCGCCGTGATCGCCTCCGGCGCGGGCACCGACGATCTGCAGCCGGGGCCGCGGGTGACGATCGCCGACGTCGAGGCGGCGTACGAGGAGTCGTGCGCCTTCATCGAGTCCGTGGGCGGCCGCATCATCTTGATGGCCAGCCGTGCGCTCGCCGCATGCGCGAGGAGCGCCGACGACTACCTGAAGGTGTACGGCCGCATCCTCGGCCAGGTGACGGAGCCCGTCATCATCCACTGGCTCGGCGACATGTTCGATCCCGCGCTCGCCGGCTACTGGGGCTCGCATGACCTCGATCGCGCCACGGAGACGCTGCTGGCGATCGTCAACGACTACGCGGCGAAGATCGACGGCGTGAAGATCTCGCTCCTGGACCAGACGCGCGAGATCGCGATGCGCCGCCGGTTCCCGAAATCCGTGCGCATGTACACCGGCGACGACTTCGACTATCCGACGACGATCGGCGGTGACGCGCACGGTTACAGCGATGCGCTGCTCGGCATCTTCGACGTCATCGCGCCGGCCGCCTCCGCCGCGCTCCACGCGCTCGATCGGGACGACCGCGCGGAGTTCCAGCGCATCCTGGCGCCGACGCTGGCGCTCTCACGCCACGTGTTCGGCGCGCCCACGCGCTTTTACAAGACGGGTGTCGTCTTCGCCGCCTATTTGAACGGGCACCAGAGCCATTTCCGGATGGTCGGCGGTCTCGAGAGCGCGCGCTCGATCCCGCATCTCGCCGAGCAGTTCGCGCTGATGGACCGCGCCGGCCTCCTGCGCGATCCCGACCAGGCCGCCGAGCGGATGCGCCGGGTTCTCGCCGTCGCGGGCGTCTAAGTCTCGGTGTCGGCGCTCCTGGAGTGGATCGCGACGCTCGCGGCCGGCCTCTTCGCCGGCGCCGCCCTGTACGTGAGCCTCGTGGAGCATCCCGCGCGTGCGAGTCTCGGCTCGCGCGCCGCCGTTCACGAGTTCGGCCCAAGCTACCGACGGGGCGCGCTGATGCAGGCGCCACTCAGCCTGCTCGGCGCGGCGGCGGGGATCGGGTGCTGGGCGACCGGAGCCTCCGCGGCGTGGCTCGTCGGCGCTCTGGCACTCGGCGCGCTCGTGCCATTCACGCTGCTGGTCATCATGCCGACGAACAAGCGGCTGCTCGACCCGCGGCTGGACGCCGGCTCGGAGGCGGCGGCGGCGCTGCTGCGGCGCTGGGCACGGCTTCACGCGGTGCGCACGGTCGTGAGTCTCGCCGTCTTCGCCGGCTTCGCCGCGCTCGCCGTGTGGCGGTGATTCCGCCCCCGGTGCCCGGTGCTACACTGGTCGCCATGCCGGGGGGGCGCCCGATGAATCTCGGTCGATTGGTCGTCCTTGCGCTGGCGGTGATGTTGCCTCTGACGGCATTCCTCGTGTTCGCAGCCGCCGGCGACGTTGGCGCCCATCCCTGGAGCAAGCAGACGCACAGTGCCGCCCATGCCGCCGTGAAGCTGCCCTCGGGGATCGCAACGACGCCGACGGCCTTCGTGGCCCTTCCGCTCATCGGGCGGCTCGCCGCCATGGGATCGTCGCCGGCGCCGTCGATGGCGCCCCGTCCGCCGTTCGTTCCTCCCCGCGTATAGTCCTCCGCCGTCTCGACGTCGTCCGTCGTTCTATTCGTTCACGATCACGACGTGTGTGGAGGATTCGATGGGAGATCTTGCGAGCCGCGTGCTCGTACTCGTCGTCGTTGCGTTCGTCGAGTGGGTGTGGCTGTCGTTGATGTTCCGGCGCATCGCGGAGCCGGCGGCCGGGCTCCTCGCCGCGCTCCTGAGCTGGGCGCTGGCGAGCGTGTCGGCGCCGTGGGTGGTCGATACGCTCCAGCACCACCACGTGTGGCCACTCGTGTGAAAGCCATCGGCGCGCCGACGTGGTCGCTGCGAGCGGCCATCAGTATCGGCAGCGTGGTTGTGGCGAGCGTCGTCAGCATCGTGGTCCGGCCGCTGACCCACGCGGCGGCCTCGCCGCTCTTCGTGGCGGCGGTGACGGCGAGCGCCTGGCTCGGCGGCCTCGGCGCCGGACTGTTGGCGACGGTGCTGGCGACGGTCGCGCTCGACGCGGTCATGGCATCGAGGCCGTCGTTCACGCTCAGCGAGGAGGCCGTCGCGCAGCTCGCCGTGTTCGTGTTCGTCGCCTTGTTCGTGAGCGCGCTGGACCACGCGCGCCGGCGCGCGGAGAGCCAGCGCGAAGTATTGCTCGAGCGGGAGCGCAGGGCGCGGGCGGACGCCGAAGAAGCCAACCGAGCGAAGGACGAGTTCGTCACCATGGTGGCTCACGAGCTGCGGACGCCGCTCACCGCGATTCTTGGCTGGAGCGCCGCCATGAGCGACGCGCGCCTCGGCCCCGCGCTCGCCAGCCGCGCCCTCGAGGCGATCCGGCGCAACGCCACGCTGCAGGCCCGTGTGATCGCCGATCTCGTCGACCTGTCCCGGCTCGGCCGCGGGCGGCTCGCCCTTCAGCTCGATGTGGTCGATCTACGCGGCGTCGTCGCCGCGGCGGTGGAGGCGCTGACCGTCAGCGCGACCGCACGCGGCATCAAGATCGTCATCGACGTCGCCGCGGCTTGCCCGCCGGTCCACGGCGACGCGGCGCGGCTGCAGCAGGTCGTCGGCAACCTCCTCGGGAACGCGATCAAGCACAGCGACTGTGGCACCAGCGTCTATGTGACGCTCGACGCCGCCGGCGCCACCGCCCGGATCGCCGTCAGCGACGAAGGTCGGGGCATCGCGCCGGAGCTGCTGCCGCACGTGTTCGAGGCCTACCGGCAGGGCGAGGGCGGGGAGGCGCGCTCGGGCCTGGGGCTGGGCCTTGCGATCGTCCGTCAGCTCGTGGAGCTACACGGAGGCCGCGTGGAGGCGAGCAGCCGCGGCCTCGGTCACGGCGCATGCTTCACCGTGTGGCTGCCGATCTGACGGGACTCTCAAGAGCCGGGCGTGACCGCAATCTCGCCGACCACGCGAACGCGTACGCGCAGCGAGTTGCCCGGCAGGTAGGCCAGCGGCAGGTCTTCGACCTCGACCGTTCTCAGCGTCGCACGCTCGGCCCCGGCGGTGACGGCGCGCTCCTCGGCGATCGTGCGTGCCCGCGCGATCGCTTCTTCGCGCGGCAGCGACTGAAAGATTTGGTCCACCTCGCCACTGACCTGGGCAATCGCGGCGCCGACCGCGTTGGCGACGGCCTGGTGCTCGACGCCGAGCACTGACGAGACGCCGGCCAAACGCCGGGGCACGAGGAACGCGCCGCCGCCGACGACGACCAGGGGGACATCGCCCGCCTCCGTCTTCACGCGGTCCACGGCTTCCTCGACCATCGCGCCGATCCGCTCGACGGCGCGCCGTACGAGCGGCGCGGGAAGATCGGTCACGCGCGTGCGATCGCCGAGGTCGAGGAGACCTGCGGCCACGCCGATGTCGGTGGCGGTCAGCGTCGTGCCCCCGAACACGCGGCTCTCCGTGGTGAGCCGGTAGCCCACGCTCACGGGACCGACCGAGAGCGGATCGAGCGTGACGAGGCTGCCACCGCCAAGGCCGAGCGACAAGAGATCGGGCATCCGGAACAGCGTGCGCACGCCGCCGACCTCGACGACGTTGTTGGCCTCGCGAGGGAAGCCGTGGCGGAGCGCGCCGACGTCGGTCGTGGTGCCGCCCACGTCGATGACGAGCGCGTCGCCCAGCCGCGAGAGAAAGGCGGCGCCGCGCATGCTGTTGGTCGGCCCGGAGGCGAAGGAGTAGACGGGATACGCCTCCGCGACCTCCGCCAGCATCACGGTGCCGTCGTTCTGGGTGAGGTACAACGGCGCCGCGATGCCGCTGGCGCGCAGGGCATCGGTGAAGGCGCGCGCGGTCTTTCGCGCGAGATCGAGCAGGCACGCGTTGAGCAGCGTCACGTTCTCCCGCTCGAGCAGCCCGATGCGGCCGAGGCGGTGGGACAGGGTCACGGCGGCGTCGGGGCATTCCTCGGCGAGAATGGCCGCCGCCTGCTCCTCGCACGACGAATCGAGGGGCGAGAACACGGAGGCGACGGCGACGGAGGTGACGCCGTCGTTTCGGAAGCGGCGCGCCGCCGCGCGCATGCCCGCGGCGTCGAACGGGACGATCGGCCGTCCGTCATATTCGTGGCCGCCCTCGAGCATCACGACCTCGCCGCGGACCAGATCCGCCAGGTCGTCCGGCCAATCGACGAAGGGCGGCAGCGACGCGCTCGCGGGGAGGCCGATCCGCACCGCGGCCACGCGCGTGAGGCCGCGGCGCTGCACGACGGCGTTGGTGAAGTGCGTGGTGCCGATCATCACGGCGCTGATGGCTGTCGCGGGGTCTGCGTGCCCGGCTCGTTCCGTGGGTGGCCTGTTCGAGGTGCGGCCCGGCTGCGCCCGCATCAACTTCGCGAGCGCACGCGTCACGCCGCTCGTGACGTCGGCGGTGGTGGGAGTCTTCACGGCCGCCATCACGCGGTCACCCTCGAGGAGGACGGCATCCGTGTTCGTGCCGCCTACGTCTATTCCTATTCGCCGTCGGAGCGGCTTCGCAGGGCTCCGCCGCTCGACGGTCGGGCCACTATCAGGCGACGTCATATCTCGATTCGCCGTCGGAGCGGCTTCGCAGGGCTCCGCCGCTCGACGGTCGGGCCACTATCAGGCGACGTCATATCTCGATTCGCCGTCGGAGCGGCTTCGCAGGGCTCCGCCGCTCGACGGTCGGGCCAAGATCGCGCGTGTTCATATCATGCGAACACCGACTGAAAGTCGAGATCGTAGCCGAAGGCGCGCGGTCCCACGTGCTCCAGACCCTTCGGGGTCAAGAGCACCGGCGCCGCCGGCAAGGCGACGACGGTGACGCGCTGGCCGTAGCGCAGCGTCTCGGTGCCGACCGCGTCGCCGGAGACGGTGTCGAGCACGCAGATGAGATCCGGCGTCGTGACGCGCACGACATCATCGAGCCAGCCGACGGCGAACTCGTTCTGGAACGCGAGCCGGAAGACGTGGCCGCGGTCGGCGTCGAGCCCCTCCAGGGTCGCGGTGCCCCGGAGAAAGCCTTCGGTCGCGCGCCGCGCGACGTCTTGCACCTTGCCGGTGAAGAGCCGGAGTCCACGCTCGGCGTCGATGACCGCCTGCACGGGATCGCGATGCTCGCGCCGCGCCGCCTGCACGGCCTGGCCCAGGCGGATGGCCTTGGAGGTCGTATACAGAATGCCGCACTCCTTGACTTCCTTGCCCGTGCGCGGCGCCTTGCAAGTGCCGGCGATGGAGCCGACGGCGACGCACGCCGTGCGCGACAAGCGCTCCATCCATTTCCACGACTGCGCGCGGGCGACGATGACGGCATTGTCGCGGACGTCGGCGAGGGTGAGCGGGTACATCGGCAGGTCGTGGATCGCGAACGACGTCATCTGGGCCTCGGGGAACGCGCGGCCCATGCAGTCACCGTCCACCACCGGCAGGCCGAGCATGGCGGCGGCCATGAAGGGCTGGATCGAGTTCCCGCCCCCGATCTCGAGCGACATGACGGCGCGAAAGCGTCGGCCGAGGTAGTCCTCCATCATCCGAACGGCACGCTCGATGGTGCGCGGGTCGGTGAGCCGCTCCTGGCCGACGAGCGGCGCTCCCATGTTGGAGACGATGGCCACGAGATCGTCGTCGGCCAGATCCATCGGGTCCATCAGCTGGACGACGATGCCGTCGCGATAGAGGCGACGCATGTTCAGGAGCGCCAGGTACGGGCTGCCGCCGCCGCCGGTGCCCAGGATCCAGGCGCCGATCGCGAGCGACTCGATCTCGGCCGCGCTCACGTCGCGAGGCGGGGCCATCAGAAGCCCGTGAACTCCTCGAGACCGACCACGCGTGCGATGCCGAGCACCACCACGAGCGCGACACCGATCGCCACCGCGGAGACGGCGGCGGCGGTCGGGTCGAACGAGTACTTGAGATAGGCAAACAGCTCGATCGGTAGCGGAGTTAGGCGCGACGACGTGAGAAAGAGCGAGAGGGTGAAGTTGTCGAAGGAGATCGCGAACGCGAAGATGGCGCCGGCCACGACGCCGGGCTTGATGACCCCGAGGGTGACTTCCAGGAACGCGCGCACCGGCGAGGCCCCGAGACTCTGGGCGGCCTCCTCCAGCGCGATGTCGAAGTGCGTCAGCGTCGCGGTGACGGTCCGGACCACGTACGGCGTCGTCACCACCACGTGGCCGATCAGCAGCGCCCAGTACGTCTGGTGCAGGCGGACGAGCGTGAAGAATTGCAGCAGCGCGACACCCGTGAGGATCTGCGGCAGCAGCAGCGGCGACGTCACGAGCGCGTTGACGGCGTCCCGGCCTCGGAATCGGCCGCGCACCAGCGCGATGGCGGCCAGGGTGCCGGCGAGCGTCGACAGCACGGCCGTCCACATCGCGAGCTCCGTGGACAGCCGCAGCGCCTGCATGAACTCGCGCCGCGCGAAGAAGTTGGCGAACCAGCGCAGTGAGAACCCCTGCGGCGGAAACGTGAAGAAGGAGCCGCTGTTGAACGCGGCCACCACCACCACGAGCATCGGCACCAGCAAAAATGCGTAGACCGCGACGACCACGGCGCGCAGGATCACACGATGCCTCGCAGCGCGCGCTCCGTGACCCGGATGTAGACCGCGATGAGGCCGATCGAGATCACCAGCAGCACGAAGGCGTTGGCCGCCCCGAACGGCCAGTCGAAGACCGACAGCACCTGCTCGTAGACGATCATCGGCAGCACCTGCACCTTGAAGCCGCCGAGCAGGACGGGGACGACGAACGAGGAGATGGCCAGCGAGAAGACCAGCAGCGAGCCGGCGAGGATGCCCGGCAGCGACAGCGGCAGCGTGACCTCGAGAAACGCGCGCCGGGGCGATGCCCCCAGCGTCATCGCCGCCTCCAGCGCGTGCGGGTCGATGCGCTTGAGCACGCCGGTCAGCGACAGCACCATGAACGGCAGGAACACGTGCACGAGCGCGACGGTGACGCCGAAGCGGTTGTACATGAGCGGCAGCGGTTTCGTCAGCCAGCCGCGCTCCACGAGCGTGGCATTGATCAGGCCTCGGTCCGCGAGGAGGATCATCCAGCCATAGCAGCGGATCACGATCCCCACGAGCAGCGGTGAGAGGACGGCGACCAACAGCAGCGGCTTCCATCGCGAGCCGGTGCGGGCCAGGTGATAGGCCAGCGGATACCCCAGGAGCAGCGAGACGACGGTGACGATTGCGCCGAGCACGAGCGTGTCCCAGAGCACGCCGACGTAGTACGCGTCGGAGAAGAACCGCGCGTAGTGGTGCAGGGTGAAGCTCCACTGCAGCTCGCCGAACGACTGGCGCGACACGCTGATGGCGATCATCAAGCCGAGCGGGGCGACGAAGAAGACGCCGAGAAGTACCAGGAACGGCAGCAGCAGGAGCAGCCGCGCCCGTCCCCCCATCAGAGCGCGAGCAGCTCCGCCGCCAGCCGCGCCACGAGCAGGTTGGCGACGAGCACCGGCACGCCGAGACGGGCGGCGAGATCGCGCCGCGTGACGTCGCGGAAGCCGATACAGTCCATCACGACGAGCCCGGCGCCGGCGTCTCGGAGCGCGGCGGTGGCACGCGCCAGCGCCGCCGGGTCGTGCTCTTCGTAGGGCGACAGCGGCACCACGGCGGCGTCGAAGCCGTCGGCGCGCCAGCGCGCCGTGGCCTGGGGCACGTGGCGCTCCGACGGTGTCAGCACGCCGAGCCGCCCGGGATGGGAGAGGCCGCGCAGCACGCCGAGCAAGACTTGCTGAGGCTCGAGCAGCGGCCGCCGTGCCGTCAAGCGCGGGAAGGCGCCGGTGCAGAGCAGTACCGTCAGCGCGACGCCCTGATCCTCGAGCGCGGCGATGCGCGCCGTCACCCGGGGGAGCACGTGCGTCTTGCCCACGAAGACCGACGACGCGTCGGCGAGCCGCGTGACGAGGATCTCGTCGTCGCCCTCGGGCGCCAGCCGCGCGATGGCCGCGCGGTCGAGACCGTCGAGCGCGCCGGCCTCGAGGATCTCGACGTCGGGCAGCAGCGCCGCCATGTCGGGCACGACGTCGGCGCGCGGCGCCTGGCCGATCGTGACCATGCCGATCTTCGCTTTGCTCATGGCCTCATCTTTTTATAGGCTCGCCTCGGACGGCGGGGCCCCAGCCCCGCGACGTCCTGCGGCTCGCACCACGTCATGACGTCAGCACGCGCGCGTCGGCCGCTGCCCAGCCCGCTCGCACGCGGCTGCCGGTGGGAAAGCGCACGCGGCCGAGCTCGACGGCCTGGAGCTCGAGGCCGCCGTCGGCGGCGAGCAGATACCGCACGGTCTCGCCCTGATACACGACGTGGGCGACGGTGGCCGCGACCTGATTGTCGAGTCCGCCGGTGTCCTCCAGTCGAATACGTTCGGGGCGCACGGCCACGGTGACGGCCGCGCCCGCGGTCGGGGCGGCGCCGGCGGTGGCAATCGTCACGCCCCCGCACTCGATGGCGGCGCCGCCGCGGCTGTGTCCGGCCAGGAGGTTCGTGTTGCCGATGAAGCCGGCCACGAAGACGGTGCGCGGGGTCTCGTAGATCTCTCGCGGCGCGCCGACCTGCTCGACACGTCCGGCGCGCATGACGGCCACGCGGTCGGACATCGTGAGCGCCTCCTCCTGGTCGTGCGTCACGTAGATCGTGGTGACGCCGACGTCGCGCTGCAGCCGCTTGAGCTCGATTTTCATGTGATCGCGCAGTTTCTTGTCGAGCGCCCCCAGCGGCTCGTCGAGCAGCAGGACGGCGGGCCGCGTGACGACGGCGCGCGCCAGGGCCACGCGCTGCTGCTCGCCGCCGGAGAGCTCGCGCGGATACCGCTCGCCGTGGCCGGGCAGCTGTACGAGTACCAGCGCCTCGCTCACCAGGCGATCGATCTCCGCGCGGGCCGTGCGCTGCATGCGCAGGCCGAAGGCGACGTTCTGACGGACCGTCCGGTGCGGGAACAGCGCGTACGACTGGAAGACGAGCCCGACGCGACGCCGATGCGGCGGCACGTCGTTGACGTGCGCGCCGCGGATGAAGACGTCGCCGGAGTCCGGCCGGACGAAGCCGGCGACGGCGCGGAGACTCGTGGTCTTGCCGCAGCCCGACGGGCCGAGCAGCGTGAAGAACTCGCCCGGCGCGACGTCGATCGACACGCCGTCGAGGGCGCGGGTGGCGCCGTATCGCTTCTCGAGGCCGCGCAGCGCGACGTCGGCGGGGCGCGCCTCGCTCAGCGAAGCTCCTTGTTCCAGCGCTCGGTCCATTGGGGCCGCTGCCGCGCCACCTGCGTCCAGTCGAACAGGACGAGACGGTCGACATCGGCGGGCCCGGCGATGAGCTTTTTCGCGACGTCGGCCGGCAGCTTCACCGTCTTGTTGGTCGGGCTGAAGAAGAGCTCGGAGGCGAACGCCGTCTGCACCTCGGGCGAAAGGTACATGTCGATCAGCTTCCACGCGAGCTCCTTGTTCTTGCTGCCGCGCGTGACCTGGATGACCTGATCGAGGATCGGCACGCCCTCGCTCGGCGCGACCCAGTCCACCGGGATACCGCGCTTGGCGAGGTCGTAGGTCGAGCCGTCGTGCAGCACGGCGATCGAGACCTCTTTGGACTCGAGATACTTTTCCATCGTGCCGGTGAAATCGACCATCTTCGCGTTGAGACGCTTGATCGCCGCGATGCCCGCGTCGACGTCGAAGTAGTCACGGCCGTAGATCTTGTCGGTCATGAAGAGGAAGTTGATCCCGAGCGTGTTGCCGATCACGTAGATGCCGCGCTTGCCGTCGTACGACGCATCCCAGAAGTCCTTCCACGACGTCGGCCGCTTCAGCCCCTGGTCCGTGCGGTACGCGAGCCCGATGCGCGCCCAGAAGATGGCGAGGCTCGTGTCCCCGATGAGCGCCTTGTCGTAGACGTTCTTGATGTTCGGCGCCGCGGTCGGATTGCGCTTGTCGAAGAACCCGCGCTCTCGCGGAATCGGAAACGGCGGCTCGTTGCCCATCACGACGTCGAAGGGCGGATTGTCGGGGCCGGCGGCCATGAGCTTGGCAACCCACTCGGTGGTGATCCCGGTGACGATCTCCACGCGCGCGTCGTACTTCTTCTCGAACGGCTCGACGAGGACCTTCTTCATCACCTCCGACCAGCGCCCGCCATACCCCGTGACCACCAGCGTCTTCGACTGCGCGGTCACCACGGTCGGCGCCGGGAGCAGCGTCGACGCGAGCAGGGCGAGGAGCAGCGACAGCGCGAGGAGCGATCGTGCCATGGGGCGCCTCCGGGGCGGGGTCACAGGACGTGCAGCCAGGACCGCGCGGTGAGACCGTCCTTCTTCCAGAAGCCCGTCTCGGCGAGCCAGCTGACCGCCTCGTCGCCGCGGGGCGTCTTCATCACGGCCAGCGTGCGCGCGCCGGCAAAGAAGCCGCCGAAGGCGAGCCGGCCGGCGCCGCGCGCCTCGATCAGCGCGAACTGCGCCATGTCCTCGTCGGCGGCGGGCCCCTCGACCAGACTCGCCACGCGCGAGCCGTCGAGCACGAGCGGCACCTGCTCCCACGGCTCCACGAAGTGGGTGAAGGACTGCGGCGTGTAGCCCGTCCACGCGCCGGCGAGGAAGTACGGGTCCTCCTCGATCACGTTCGTGATCTGCGCGGGCTGCTGCAGCCGATAGAAGATGTCGACGCGCCGGCCGTCGGGTGCGGGGCCGCCGCCGACGACGATGCCGGCCGCGCGCAGCGCCTGCAGTCGCTCGAGATGCGCGCGGCGGTGCGGCTCGCGCTTGGCGACGTAGTCGTCGGCGGTGGAGATGGCCAGGTGGAAGACGATCACGCGGGTGAGCCTACCACCCGTGATACCGTGGAGAAAGTGGAGCGTTTCGAGCGGTTCCGGGCGAAGTTCTCCTTCCCCCTCGACGACTTCCAGGTCGAAGCCATTCGCGCCATCGACGCCGATCAGTCCGTGATCGTCTCGGCGCCGACCGGCAGCGGCAAGACGCTGATCGCCGAGTATGCGATCCACTGCGCGCTCGAGACGGGCCGCCGCATCGCCTACACGACGCCGCTCAAGGCGCTCTCCAACCAGAAGTTCAACGACTTCACGCGCGCCTACGGCGCCGAGAAGGTCGGCATCCTGACGGGCGACGTGAAGGTGAATCCGCAAGCGCAGGTGCTCGTGATGACCACGGAGATCCTGCGCAATGCCCTGTTCGGCAGCGGGCTCGAGGGCCTCGGCTACATCGTGCTCGACGAGTGCCACTACATGGGCGACGAGGGGCGCGGCACGGTATGGGAGGAGATCATCGTCGGCGCTCCCAAGGATGTGCTGCTGGTCGGCCTATCGGCCACGGTCGCCAACGTCAAGGAGATCGCCGACTGGATCTCGCTGGTGCACCGGCCCATCGTGCCGATCTTCCACCCCGATCGGCCGGTGCCGCTGCACTACTCGGTGGCCGACCTCGCCGGCGACATCCACGACATCGCGGACGTCCGCAAGGGGCGCGCGCGCGTCGTGGGCGACGAGTCGCGCGGCCAGGACGACCGCGGGCGCTGGTACACACGCCGCGTCGTCGATCCGACTGTGCTCATCGAGGCGCTCGACGCGCGCGGCTGGCTGCCCGCGATCTACTTCATCTTCAGTCGGGCCGGCTGCGAGCGGGCGATGCAGGACGTCCTGGCCGACGGCCGGCCGCTCATCACGCGCGAGCAGCGCCGTCAGGTGGACACGATCATCGGGGACGTGGTGGCCGAGAACCCGTCGATCGGCGAGTCGACTCTGAGCCAGGCGGTGTTCCAGGGGTTGCGCATCGGCGTGGCCATGCACCACGCCGGGATCCTGCCCGGGCTCAAGCGGTTGATCGAGACGCTGTTCGAGCGCGGGCTGTGTCGCGTCGTGTTCGCCACCGAGACGATGTCGCTCGGCATCCACATGCCCGCGCGCGCGGTGGCGCTGCAGGGGCTCACCAAGCGCACCGACCGCGGCTTTCGCTCGCTTTCGCACAACGAGCTGACACAGATGGCGGGCCGCGCCGGCCGGCGCGGCATCGATCCCCAGGGCCAGTGCGTCATCGCGCTGGACGCGCGCGACGGGCTCGAGGATCTCCTGCGTGTCGTGGACGGGGCGCCCGAGCCGATCGAGAGCCAGTTCAAGCTCGGCTATGGCTCGGTCGCGCTGTTGCTTGGCACCGGCGCGCCGCCGGAGCTTCTGCGCAAGCGGATCGAATCGTCGTTCGGCCAGTATCAGAACCTCAAGCGGATTCGAGAGATGGAAGCGGAAGTGCGCGCGCTGGAAGACGCTCTCGAGCGCGCGAAGGTCTATGAAGCGCCGTGCGGCGACTTTTCACGGATCGGCCGCTATCGCCGCGCGCGCCAGGAGGTGGAAGCACGGCGGCAGGCGATCGGCCGCGGGGGGCGCCGCGGCGAGCGCGCGCCGGCGGAGGCGGAGCCAGGGCGGCTCGCGCTGGTCCGCCGCAAGGGGGCGCCGAGCCTCGCCATGATCCTCGGCGTGCACGCCATCCGCGGGCACCGCACCCTGTTCGACGCGCTGCTGCCGCATGGCGCCGTCATCCGGCTCAAGAGCGGGCTCGTGAAGCGCATCTTCTGGGCGACGCCGCCGTTGCACGTGCCGCGCGACGTGCGGCGCGGCGAGCCACGGGGGCTGCGGCATCTCGCCGAGCAGCTCGCGGCCACGTCGGTGCCGGACCTCATCGCGCGCGAGCGTGAGCAGGGGCCCGAGGCGGTGCTGGCCGCCATCGAATGCCATCGCTGCCCCTGGGGCGCGACGACGCGCTGCGAGCACGCCTCGCGCGACCTCGAGCGGCTGGAGGAGCGCGTCGGGCAGCGCCGCGCCGCGCTCGACGCGTTTCGCAACGCCTACTGGCAAGAATTCTTGCGCGTGGTCGAGGTGCTCGAGCAGTTCGGCGCCGTGCGCGACGGCCGGCTGGAGGCGAAGGGCCGGCTCGTGGCGAGTCTGCGCCACGACAACGAGCTGCTGCTGGCGGAGACGGTCACACGCGGGCTCTTCGACGACCTCACGCTGGCGGAGGCTGCCGCGCTGTGCTCGGCACTGCTGGAGGAGTCGCGCTCGGGCGAGCCGACGATCGCGCGCGCGTTCCTCAAGAAGCGGCCAAAGCTCAAGCAGCGGCTCGACCGGCTCCTGGCGGCCGCCGATTCCGTCTGGCAGGCGCAGCGCGCGCGCCATCTCGGCGTTCCCGTGAGCGTGCATCCGGGATTCATGCCCTCGGTGTTCCGCTGGGCCTCCGGCGAGGACGACTGGGCCGGCATCGTCTCCGAGTCCTTCGGCGGCCACGAGGGGGACCTCGTGCGCGCGATGCGACGACTGATCGACCTGCTGCGCCAGCTTGCCGAAGGCCCGGACGTTCCGGTGGCGACCGCACGGCTGCTCGGCCAGGCCGCGCGCGTGGTCGATCGCGGCATCGTGCTAGAAAGCGCATTGATATGAGGTCACATGCCCGGCTATGCTGACCGCGTGAAACGCGCCAGCCTCGCTCTCATCGTCGTTGTCGTGCTGTTGATCGGCTGCTCGATACCGTTGCAGACGAAGGATCAGCGCACCACGCAGGGTCCGACGGCGGACGAATTCTGGATGACGAAAATGCTCGCGAGCAACGGACGCTACCCGACGTTCGAGGAGAAGCGTCACTTCGAGGACGAGCTGGACGACCGGATCCGAAAATATCTCCGCGAGCACGAGGACGCCGCGTCGGATCAGCTGACCGTGCCCGCCTTCCGCAACCTGCATCAGGTCACGGCCGGAATGCAGAAGGGACAGGTGGAGGTCCTGCTCGGGCCGCCGTTCACGACGTCCGACGACGCGCAGCAGATGGCGAACTGGGCACGGCGTCACTGGTCGGAGATCCGGGGCCGAGCCGACGAAGCCTGGGGCTACCCGTACGGCTGGATCTTCTACTTCAACAAGGGCAAGCTCGTCGACATCACGCAGTACCTGCCGGGCGGATCGACGCCATGATCCGCTCCACGCTCGGCGTCACCAAGCGGACGCCGCCGGCGGCCCGCGGCATGGTCGTGGCCGAGCATCCGCGCGGCGCCGAGGTCGGCGCGCGGATCCTCGAGCGGGGCGGCAACGCCGTCGACGCGGCGGTGGCGACGGCGTTCGCCATGACGGTCGTCGAGCCGTTCATGTCGTCGATCGGCGGCTCCGGCACGATGCTCGTCCACCTCGCGCGCCGTGGCGAGACCGTGGCGCTCGACTTCAACGGCGTGGCGCCGCGGCGCGCGCACGCCACGATGTACCCGCTGGTCGGCGGCGTGTCGGACGCGCTCTTTGCCTGGCCGAAGGTCGAGGGCGAGGCGAATGTGTACGGCCATCGCTCGGTCGCCGTGCCCGGCTCGGTGGCCGGCCTCGCGCTGGCCCTCGAGCGCTACGGCACGATGTCGCTCGCCGACGTGCTGGCGCCCGCGATCGAGATCGCGCGCGACGGGCTCGTCCCTGACTGGTATCTGGCACTCAAGCACGCGCAGCATCTCGAGGAGCTCGCCGCCTTTCCCGAAACGGCGCGCGTCTACCTGCGTCACGGGCGCTCGATCTATCGGCCGCCCTCGATGCAGCCCGGCGACGTCGTGCGCTATCCCGATCTCGCCGAGAGCCTCGCCCTCATCGCGAAGGAAGGGCCCGACGCGTTCTATCGCGGCGCGATCGCGGAGGCCATCGCCGAGGAGATGGCGCGCGGCGGTGGCCTGATCACCAAGGACGACCTGGCGGCCTACGAGGTGCGCGTGGCGCCGCCGCTCACCGGCCGCTATCGGGACCTCGAGCTCGCGTTCTCTCCGGGCGCGACCGGCGGCATCACCGCGCTGGAGACGCTGAACATCCTGAACGAGTTCCCCGCGGCGAGGGTCGGCTGGAAGACGGTGGAAGGGCTGCACCTGCGCGCCTGCGCGCTCAAGCGCGCGTTCCGCGATCGCTTCGAGCACCTCGGCGATCCGGCCGTCGTGCAGGCGCCGTGGGAGCGGCTCGTCTCGCGCGAGCACGCGCGCGCCGCCGCGCGTGAGATCCGCGCCGGTCGCGCCGGCGCCAGCGGACCACGCGGCGGCCGCGCGACGGACAGCACGACGCACCTGGGAGCGGTCGATC